>OGZL01000426.1_pt1 | contig 31866 bp, 25 predicted proteins | sample 1576761 | NCBI WGS metagenome assembly OGZL01 (sample SAMEA3541595, study PRJEB24748) | human gut metagenome | biome: human gut; feature: human-associated habitat; material: faeces | place: China | collected 2012
GATCTCTATCATTGATGATGGTGATGATCCCGGCGAAGAGCCGACTGCCAATCCACCGAAGCCACCCGTTCCGACTCCCGGCCCCGGTGGGGACACCGACGATCCGCCTGAAAAGAAGCACAAATTCCGGGTGCGTGGTGTCGAGGTCACGATCCTGAATGAGCGTGTCCAATACTACGACAAGGACGGCAAGCTCATCACGGAAAGCGTGACGGACTACTCCAAGAAGAACATCCTCGGCGAGTATGCCACCCTGGATTCCTTCCTCCGTGCCTGGAACTCCGAGGAGAAGAAGCAAGCAATAATCGACGAACTGCAGGAGCGCGGTGTCCTGTTGGAAGCGCTGCGGCAGATCGCCGGGAACAAGGATATTGACGATTTTGACCTCATCTGCCACATTGCCTACGATAAGGCACCGCTGACGAAGGCAGAGCGGGCAAACAATGTCCGCAAGCGTGGATACCTCTACAAGTATTCCGGCTTGGCACAGGAAGTTCTGAGTGCGCTGCTGGACAAATACATGAACGAGGGCATTCAGGATATCGAGAACATCGAAATCCTGTCCAATGACCCGTTCCGCAAATTCGGCACCCCCATGAAGATCGCAAAGCTGTTCGGCGGCAAAAGCGGATACATTCAAGCCATCCGTGATTTGCAGAAGGAAATCTACGCTGCGTAATAGGAGATATAAGATATGAGTTTAAATAACCTGGTAAAACGACTGCAGGACATCATGCGGAATGACGCAGGCATCAACGGCGATGCCCAGCGCATCGAGCAGATGGTTTGGATTCTCTTTTTGAAGGTGTATGATGCCAAGGAAGAGATCTGGGAGTTTTACGACGAAAATTACACCTCCATCATCCCGGAGGAGCTGCGCTGGCGCAATTGGGCCGTCGACCACAAGGACGGCAAGGCGCTCACCGGCGATGCACTTCTGGACTTCGTGAACGGAAAGCTGTTCCCGACCCTCAAGGCCATCGCAATCGATGAGAATACACCCATGAGCCAGATCATCGTCCGCACGGCCTTCGAGGACAACAACAACTACATGAAGGATGGCATCCTGCTCCGCCAGGTTATCAATGTCATTGATGAAATCGATTTTGAGGAGTACGAGGACCGTCACGCCTTCGGTGAGATTTACGAAACGATCCTCCGCAGCCTGCAGAGCGCCGGTAACTCCGGTGAATTCTACACACCCCGTGCTGTCACGGACTTCATGGTACAGATGATCAAGCCCAAGCTCGGCGAGTCTATTGCGGACTTTGCCTGTGGCACCGGCGGCTTCCTAACCTCTGCACTAAAGGTGCTGGACGGCCAGGTACAGAGCGTCGAGGACAGAACGGTTTACAGCAACTCCATCTACGGCATTGAAAAGAAGGCGCTGCCGTTCCTTCTGTGCGCCACGAATATGCTGCTCCACGACATCGACAACCCTCGCATCATCCACGGCAACAGCCTGGAAAAGAATGTGCGTGAGTACAAGGAGAGCGACCGCTTCGATGTCATTTTGATGAATCCTCCTTACGGCGGCAACGAAAAAGAGGGCGTGAAGCAGAATTTCCCGGCTGATCTCCGCAGTAGCGAAACCGCCGACCTCTTTATGTCTGTCATCATGTATCGGCTGAAGCAGAACGGGCGCTGCGCCATCATTCTGCCAGACGGCTTCCTGTTCGGTACGGATAATGCCAAAATGGCGATCAAGGAAAAGCTGCTGTCCGAGTTTAACCTCCACACGGTCATCCGTATGCCGCACAGCGTTTTTGCGCCGTACACCTCTATCACGACAAACATCCTTTTCTTCGACCGGACGCATCCCACAACGGAGACCTGGTTCTACCGTTTGGATATGCCGGAGGGATACAAGAACTTCTCCAAGACAAAACCCATGAAGCTGGAGCACTTTGCCCCGGCCATTGAGTGGTGGGACAACCGCGAGGAGATCACCATCGACGGCTTTGATAAAGCGAAGAAGTACACCGTCGAGGAACTGAAAGCACGCAGCTATAACATCGACCTCTGCGGCTATCCTCACGAAGAGGAGGAGATCCTGCCGCCGAAGGAACTGATTCAGCAGTACCAGGAGAAGCGGGCCAGCCTGAACGCTGACATCGACCGCATCCTTGCCCAGATCACCGATATCCTTGGTATCGACATCACGGAGGAGGGCGACGAATGACTGCACAGCAACTGAAAAACTCCATTCTCCAGATGGCTGTTCAGGGCAAGCTCGTGCCGCAGGACCCAAATGACGAGCCCGCCAGCGTTCTGCTGGAACGCATCCATGCGGAGAAAGAGCGGCTCATCAAAGAGAAGAAAATCAAGCGAGAAAAGAACCCTTCGGTTATATTCAAAGGTGCCGATAATACTCCTTATGAGAAAATCGGCGATGAAGTACGGTCGCTTGCAGATGAGGTACCGTTTGACATCCCCGATTCGTGGGAGTGGGTGCGGCTGGGCAACATCGGTGAAACGAATATTGGGCTGACCTATAAGCCAAGCGATGTTACAAGTGATGGGGTTCCTGTACTTCGCTCAAATAATATCCAAAACGGGCAGATAGACTACTCTGAGCTGCTATATGTAAGCTGTGCAGTACCCGAACGGGCTTATGCTCATAAAGGGGATATTCTTATCTGCGCCAGAAACGGAAGCCGTGCGCTGGTTGGCAAATCTGCTATTGTAGACGCTGACGGCATGGCCTTCGGAGCGTTCATGGCTATTTACCGCAGCTCATGTAACCCTTATATCCAGCTATTTATAAATTCTTATCTGTTCCGCGGACAGCTTGAGGGCGCAACTACTACAACTATCAATCAAGTAACGCAAGAAATGCTCAAAAGGCAGTTGTGCCCGCTGCCACCCATTCAAGAGCAACTGAGGATCGTACAGAAGTACACAGAATTACAACCGTTGATAGCGGCATATAGTAATGCCTACGATAAGGCTCAGATACTCAGCACCGCCTTCCCAGAAGCTCTCAAGAAGTCGATACTGCAAGAGGCAGTGCAGGGCAAACTGGTACCACAAGACCCGTCTGACGAGCCTGCAGAGGCTCTGCTGGAGCGTATCCGGGCAGAAAAGCAGCGGCTCATCAAAGAAGGCAAAATCAAAAAGGACAAGCACGAATCTGTCATTTTCAGACGGGATAATTCTCATTATGAAAAGCGAGGTTCCGAAGAGGTCTGCATTGATGATGAGATCCCGTTTGAGGTACCGGATTCATGGATGTGGACAAGGCTGAAATCTTTGGGGTATACTCAAACCGGTAACACGCCATCAACGAGCCACCCGGAATACCGAGGCGGTTATATACCATTTATAACACCTGGCGACATATTTGATGGTATCATAGACTACAGAAATCAAGGGCTCTCTGAAATAGGAAAGGATGTCGCCAGAGTATGTCCTGCCGGTAGCATTTTACAAGTTTGTATAGGAGGTTCTATTGGTAAGGCAGCTTTATCGGTATATGAGGTCGCTTTCAATCAACAAATCAACGCCATATCCCCAGTTGTTGTATCCAGCAAATACGTACTTGCTGCAGTCACCTCATTTATGTTTTTGTCTGCCATGAAAGAAAGCGCAGGCGGAACTGCAACACCAATTTTGAATCGTACCCTGTGGGACAAAATGCTTATCCCATTGCCACCTTTAAACGAACAGAACCGGATTGTATCGATGATTGAACAGCTTTTTCCTGTCGTCTCTACTTTGTAAAGTTCTCATTATGAGAAGTTGGACGGTGTGGAGCGCTGTATCGACGATGAACTGCCCTTTGAGATACCGGGAAATTGGCGATGGTGCCGCCTTGGAACAATCGCTGCAGTGCTGGGCGGCAAGAGAATTCCTGCGGGCAGAAAACTGACCGAATACAACACGGGCCACGTCTATATCCGAGTGTCAGATATGACGGATGGCGGTGTGTCAGCCGACCGGCTAATGTATGTTCCAGAAGATATTTACCCCTCTATTTCGAGGTACATAATCAATAAGGCTGATGTTTTTATCACTGTTGCTGGAACGATTGGACGAGTCGGAAAAATCCCAGACGAGCTCGATGGTGCAAATTTGACCGAAAATGCAGATAGGCTTGTTCTCGCCGGCGTGAATCAGGATTGGCTCATTAAAGTCCTTCAGTCTGGGATGATTCAAGAGCAAATTGCAGAGGCAACAACGAAGGTCGGGCAACCCAAGCTGGCAATAGCCAGAATTGAACGCTTTCTTATCCCGTTGCCGCCACTCGCCGAGCAGCACCATATCGTCCAGCGCATTGAGGAATTGCTCCCGCTGGTCAAAGGGCTGTAAAAGGAACACGGTATAATATCATAGTGAAAGGAGGTTTTTCACTATGATAGAAGAATTCGAAAGACACTTGAGAGGTACAAACCTCTCGGAAAACACGATATCTTCGTACCTTTTTGCCCTTCGGCAATACAGCTCGCAGTACGACGGTATCACAAAAAAGAACCTGCGGGCATATAAGGTGTGGCTGATAGAGAGCTACAAACCCAAGACCGTCAATCTGCGTCTGAGGGCAATCAACTGCTACTTGGAGAGCATCGGCAAAGAGAGCTGGAAAATGCCGTTTGTGCGAGTGCAGCAGAAAGCCTTTCTGGAAAATGTCATCAGCGAGGCCGACTATGAGTACTTCAAAACCTGCCTCAAACGGGATGACGAGCTATTCTGGTATTTTGTAATACGCTTTCTGGCCGCAACCGGCGCACGGGTCAGTGAGCTCATACAGATCAAGGTGGAACACATTAAGCTGGGGCATTTGGATTTGTACTCGAAGGGTGGTAAGCTCCGACGAATATACATACCCAAGGCTCTGCAAAATGAAGCCCTTTCTTGGCTGAACGATAAGCACCAAGAAAGCGGCTTCATTTTTTTGAACAAATATGGGGATCGGATTACCACCAGAGGTATCTCCGGTCAGCTAAAAAAACTGGCAGTCCGGTACGGTATCGACCCTGTTGTGGTTTACCCACACTCTTTCCGCCACCGCTTTGCAAAGAGCTTTTTAGAGCGTTGCAACGACATCGCGTTCCTCGCCGACCTCATGGGGCACGAGAGTATTGAAACAACCCGTATTTATCTTCGCAAAACCTCAACCGAGCAACGAGCCATCGTTGATGAGGTCATAGACTGGTAAAAAAGAAACCAGGCATACGCCAAAGCAGTGCGTATGCCTGGTTGTTTTACAATTTCTGCACTATATCGAGTGCTGTATCGATGGCGCTGACAATGCGTTCCTGTTCGTGGAGTGGCGGTAACGGGAACAGAAGATTGTGGATTGCATTGGAGGATAAACCCTGAATAGCAATGCCTTTTCCGCCAATCCAGCCTGCGCCTTTGTAAAGGTAAAAGAGGTGGTAAAAGAATCGGGTACAGACAGGGACATAAGCCCGCAGCCTGTGAATATGGTTCTGAATACGCATAGGTGTAGCACTTTCCCAGATAGCTGCACGACCGATATCCCCGCCCTCGCAAACTAAGAGGTCGCCCTGTTGTACTGTACATTTATCGACCTCTGAATCCGTAAAGGGCATGGTTTTGAGATTATCCAAAACAAAACGATCCCAGTATAAGTTGGAGGTCGTGATATAGGTGAGCTTTTCACCGTCCCGGTTTGAGGCGTTTAAGGCTTTTCCTGTGTTGTGCTGAAAAACAGTTCCAAGCCGCACCCATATCCACGATTCCGGTATTTCAAAGGGCAATTCATCGTCGATACAGTGCTCCACACCGTCCAACTTCTCATAATGAGAATTATCCCGTCTGAAAATGACGGATTCGTGCTTGTCCTTCTTGATTTTGCCTTCCTTGATGAGCCGCTGCTTTTCCGCCCGGATACGCTCCAGCAGAGCCTCTGCAGGCTCGTCAGAAGGGTCTTGGGGTACCAGCTTGCCTTGGACGGCTTCTTGCAGTATCGACTTCTTGAGGGCTTCTGGGAAGGCTGAGTTTAAGGTTTCGGTTTTTTGGTACGCCACATCGTATGCGGAAATAGCAGAGGCAACCCCGTCAATCTTCTCGACGATACGCCGCTGCTCCTCCAGTGGAGGCATTGGTACTAATAAAGAGGTCATTGTTTCTGTGCCGACCCTGGGCATTTTTACGCCGTAAGTAATGCTGTTGATGAGATTATCGACATAAGGGGATTTCAGATAATTGACGATGTAGTTTGGGTCGATTCCGCCGTATACACGAAATGGTACGATTTCTGGCGTACAAATGCCGTCATCGGGGGCGACAAGAATTTTCAATAGATATGGGCGTAACTTGCTGTAGAGAATGTCACCCTTTGCAAATACGGTCTTGTCACCAACCGCTCTGCGTTCACCGACTGTTTTATGCTCTAAAAGCCTGCCGCCTTTTTCGATGTCCTCCAAATCCAGGCCCCAAATCGAAGGATCGGCGCTTGTTGCATTTACTTTCTGCTTTGTTTCTGCATAGGACGAAATGTTGCCCAGCCGCACCCACTCCCACGAATCAGGGATGTCGAACGGCACTTCATCCGCCAGCGACCGTACCTCATTACCGATTTTCTCATAAGGAGTATTATCAGAACTCGGCTGTTTAACGATTACCTCGGTAGTTTAACGAATACTTCAGTAATTCAACGATTACTCGGCTGTTTAACGATTACAGCGGAACAAAACACCTCAATCCGCGCAAAAAGCACGAAACCCCGCCGCATAATTGCCCTGCAGCGGGGTTCACTTATGTGCTGAAACGGTCGAAAAGCCTTATTTCAAGCGGTTTTCGGGCGTAGAAAAAGTCCACCGTAATTCTATCAAAATTACGGTGGACTTATGGCGGAAAGAGAGGGATTCGAACCCTCGATACGCTATCAACGTATACACGAGTTCCAGTCGTGCGCCTTAGACCAGCTCAGCCATCTTTCCATTCCAATTGAGTAGATGTTGGTGCGAGTGACGGGACTTGAACCCGTACGTCGAAACACACGCCCCTCAAACGTGCCTGTCTGCCAATTCCAGCACACTCGCAATCATCAACTTGTTTATTATAGCAGAAAAGAAATAGCTTGTCAAGTGCTTTTCTGCATTTTTTTGAAAAAATTTGAGGGAAGGGGGAAATTTGGAGAAACTGTCTGATTTTACAGAAAATTTGCGAGAGATCCTGTCCGAATGGACAGTTTGCAACGGTGCGGTTTTGTGGTATAATAAAATAAGATTGCGATTTATTGACAAAATTGTGAAAAGGAGAATGTCAATTGATCAGAACATATATGCGGCCGACTGCTGCTTATAACAAGCTTCGGGTTGCACGGGTGCTGCAGCAACCGGTCTATATTTATGGTGCAACTGGATATGGAAAAACAGAACTGGTTCGGCAGTATCTGGGCAATCGAAAGTATGTTGTGTTTTCCTGTGCGGAAAGCAACTGGGAGCTGGAAAAGCTTGCAGCGGAATCGTCCGATAAAAAAACCATTGTGGTAATAGAGGATTTGCATTTGCTGATCAACGAAGAACGGCGGCAGCAGGTGGTGGACTTGGCACATCGGCAGGAGATCTGGCTGTTGATGCTCTCCAGGTGCAAAGCGCCGGCATGGCTGGCGGAAATCTTTTTGGAACAGAATGTTTTAATCATCACGGAGGAAGACCTCAGCTGGGATCGGGAAACCATCCGTGCCTACCTGGAGCAGCTGCACATTCAGCTGGAGGAAGAAAAGCTGGAACGGCTGCACCGGGAAAGCGAAGGCAATGCGCAGGCGGTGAAGCAGACCGCTTTGCGCCTGCTGGAAGGCAGAGAGATCGGCAGCGAGCTGACAACGGATGTCTCCAAGATCTTTTCCGATTATCTGGAACGTGTTGTTATGGCGCAGTGGGAATCCGAAGTGGTGGATTTCCTGCTCCAAATGAGTGTGGTGGATTCCTTTACGCTTCCGCTTGCGGAGATGATTACCGGAAATGCAAGGGTTTCTTCTGTTTTGGAACGGGCAATGGAGACGGGTAATTTTATCAAGCGGGAACATGATGTTTACTACATTCGTCCGATTTTGTTGCAGGCACTCCGCAACCAAGCCAACAAGAAACTGGGTACGGAAGAGCTGCGGCAGTACATGCACCATGCAGCCGTCTATTATGAATTGCAGGGGCAGGATTTGATGGCGCTGGAACTCTACGAACGCTGCGGCAGCAAAAGCGGCATTCGCAACCTGTTGATTCGCAATGCCAAGCAGCATCCCGGAAATGGGCATTACTTTGAAATGCGCCGGTTTTACTTCCAATTGGAGGAATCCGAAATTGAAAAAAATGTCTTGCTAATGGGCGGCATGAGCATGCTGTGTTCCATGGTGATGGACATTGAAAAAAGTGAATACTGGTACCAAAAGCTGTCACAGGCGTGTAAACAGGAAAGAGGAAGCTTGCGGCGAGAAATTGCAGCCCAGCTGGCGTACCTGGATATCTCCCTGCCGCATCGTGGCAGTGCCGGACTGCTGGAAATCCTGCAAAAGATTCCGGCGCTGATGTTTGAACACGGGGTTCACATGCCGGAACTTTCGGTGACCAGTAACCTTCCCTCGACCATGAATGGCGGAAAGGACTTTTGTCACTGGAGCAAGCGGGATCGGGAACTTGCCGCTACCATTGGAAAGCTTGTGGAACGGGTATTGGGACGCTACGGAAAAGGATTGGTTCATGCGGCGCTGGGAGAAAGTCTCTATGAAAAAGGAGAGGATCCCTACGAAGTACTGTCACATCTTTCCAAGGCACAGCTGGAGACAGAGGCAGACGGAAGACTGGAGATTGCATTTGCAGCAGTTGGCGTACAGGTACGGCTGTATCTCTCAGACGGAAACAGCCAAACGGCAAAGGAACTGCTGTACAGCTTTCAGACAAAAGTGGAAAAAGAGCAAATAGTACAGATTTTGTCCAATCTAGAAGCCCTGCGCTGCCGGATTGCGCTCTATGAAGGAGATACCCAGACCATAGAAGCATGGATGGAACAGGCTCCCGATGAAAACAAGGAGTTTGATACCTTGGATCGCTACCGGTATTTGACCAAGGTACGGTGCCAGATTGCCGCCGGGTTATACAAGCAGGCGTTTGCCCTACTGGAAAAGATCAAATTCTATGCGGAAGTCAATGACCGCCGGTATATTCGGATGGAGGTTGGCGTGCTGACTGCCATTGTGAGAAGCCGGCTCGGCGTTGCCTGGCAGGAGGATTTCCTGCAAACGCTGCGGGAAATCGGTTCGTACCACTTCATTCGAATCGTCAGTGAGGAAGGTGCCGCTGCACTGGAGCTGCTGGAAAAGGTGAAGCGGATGTGTGCGGAGGATGAGAAAATCGAGGTACAGTGGCTGGAAAAGCTGTATACGGAAACAGCAAAGATGGCAAGGCGCTATCCGGTTTATCTGGGGCACCAATTTGCAGAAATTCCAAACTTTTCTGAAATGGCACTTCAGATTTTGCGGTTGCAGGCAGACGGGCTGTCCATCACCAAAATAGCAGAAGCACTGCATATGAATCCTCGTACGGTGAAGTACCATGCACAGGAAAATTATCGAAAGCTGCAAGCATCCAACAAATCCGAAGCGCTGCTGGCAGCTCGAAACTTAAATTTACTATAAAAGCAAGCCGTCAAACGATTCGGCTGAAACCATCCGCAGGAACCCACCTGCGGATTTCTTTTTTTCAAATGCTGGCATAAACATTGTCATTTTATGGGGAATGTGGTATAATAAGGGCAAAGTCTTCCGTCATAGAACGGGAAAGGGTGAGGAGAATTGCAGAAAAAGAAAAAGTTACAAATGCAGGGGCAGAATCCGCCCCCAAAACCGAGTATGGCTGTAGGGAAGCTGTACAAAAAGCCACGCCGCCGGATGCGGTTCCTGACCGGGTTGCTGTTGCTTTCCCTGGTGGCAGCGCTTGCAACCGATGGGGTCTGCGCTTATACGCTGTTTGGGAAACCGATTGCGGCTTCCGGAATGGCTTCCGCACAGACACCGGAAGAGGCTGCTTTGCAAAAGGAATTGAACGCCATCCGAAGGGCACAGCGGCAGTCGCAGCAGGACGGAACCATTCACTATACGCCGTCCCCGAACAGCAGCCGCAAGGAGAAGTACATCATTGCCGATGAAGACGATGCACTGGATACGCTGTGTGAGATGCAGAATGCGCTGGGGCTTTATCATGCGCAGGAGGAGTATCGGTTTGCGTCCGTGCAGTCGAATGCCTATACCGATACGTATACGATGCAGCAGTATTATAACGGTGTAGAGGTTTACGGGTATGAGCTGCGGATGACTGTCAATGCCTCTGGAGAAGTGCGTTCTGTATCCGGAACGCATGCGCAGCTGGATGGTGTAGAGACTGCGACCGGCATGGGGGAATATGATGCACGGGAGTATGCAGAAAAGTACATCAAGAGCAACTATCAGCTTTCCCCGGATGCCTGCACGTTTAAGAGTCTGGGCAAAAAGATTTTCTTTCTGGAACAGGGAGATCCCTGTGTGGGGTATGCGTTTGCAGTTTCCGAACAGGATGCGGTGCTTCCGTTTACTACATTGTTTGTGGATGTCAGCACCGGAGACATAAAGGCAGACTACGACCAGATCGAATATGAAATGCTGCACCAGCAGTCCTTGCAGGGGCAGCAGCAGACGCAGCAGTTGGATTTCTGGAAGGACTCTGATAAGAAGTATCTGCTGAAGGATACGGATCGGAATATGACCACTTACCGTGCCACTGCCAAGAATATGAAAGATGATACAAAGGACATGAAGCTGATTGAATGGAATCCGAAGTCACAGAAACCGGATACAAGCGGTGTCGATGCACTCGCCAATCTGCAAACAATTTATGACTACTATCAGCGTGCCTTTCAGCGGGACGGCATTACCAATGATCCCAATGCCAGCTTAACCATTGTGGTCAATATTCAAAAGATGTCTTCTCAAAGCCTGGTGGATAATGCGGCGATGTACGGAACCGATTTCATGGCAGTTGGGCAGCGAAGCGATTCCAAGAAGCCCACCTATGCCAGTGAGCAAAACGTCATGGCGCATGAGTATACACATGGTGTGGTAAATAGCCTGAGCAACTTGACGAATGGAAATTATTCCTCTCGGGACAGACGGCAAAAGTCGGTGCAGCTGGCAATTTCCGAAGGACTGGCGGACTCCTTTGCCGAATTTGCAGAGGATTGGGCAGACGATCAGAAGTTTAACAATTCCTGTGACTGGGAGAATGTCGTTCGAAATGCAAAGGCACCGACCGGTTCTTCCCTGACGGATGCAAAAAACTTTGTGGATGGCACAACAGACTGTCACCATGGTGCAACCATTGTCTCCCATGCCGCTTACCTGATGGCAACCGGTGTGAATGGGACAGAAGCTCTGACCACAGAACAGATCGGAAATCTTTATTTTTACATGACAAGCGGTTTGACCAGTACCTCTAATTTTGAAACCTTCCGGATGCTGGTGGAACAGCAGGCACTGGAAATGAATGCCGATGCGCAGGAGCAAACCAACAAGCGAACTGCCACACCGCTGACCGATGGGCAGCTGGAGTGTGTCATTGATGCTTTGGATCAGGTCGGCATAAAGAATTGCTATGACTACTCCCTGCTTCCCAATGCAACGCTGAAGGTCTACGACAACCTGAACCAGCCGTATCAGAATTACCACCTGGTTCTGTACCGGAACAGCGATGGAAAAGACGTGGTGGAGGAAGATGTAACAGGGGACAGCTACACACTGCCGGACTTGCCGGCTGGTGTTTATGTGGCATATCTGACCGATTTGAACAACAGCAGACTGACCAAGCAGGTTTCCATTCTGATCAATGACAATGCAGCTGGACAGAAGGTAGACGCTTACCAGGCAGAAGGAAAAATCCCCACGAACTTTGGGGCACCGGCACAGGAAGTCACCTTGGTGCTGGATCACTCCGGCAGCATGAATGGTACCCCGATTCAGGAGACAAGAGATGCTTCGCTGGCATTTGTGGATACGGTACTGGATGCCAATCCCAATACCCGAATCAGCCTGATTACCTATCAGACGAGCAGCAGCATTCTGCTGAAAGCCAGCAATGACCGGGAGGCTTTAAAAGAAGCAATCCGTGAAATTGAAAGCGGCGGCGGAACCAATATGTATGAGGGGATGGAAACTGCTGCCTCCATTTTGGAAGACCAGACAAACGCCGTACAAAAAATCATGGTAATGATGAGCGACGGCGCACCTTGTGACGGCCCGGATGATGACGGTGATTTCAACAGCCCCATCATTCGGCAAGCCAATCAGCTAAAGGATGATTCGATCATCATTTATTCCCTTGGTTTCTTCCACGAGAACGGCGATGCAGACATCGGAAGCTGTCGCAGTTTGATGAATGCCATTGCCACCACCGGGTATCATTATGAAATCTCCAGCTTATCAGATGTGCAGCCTATTTTTGACGACATTGCCCGGCAGGTAGGTGGTGAGACGTATCAGTACATTCGCATTTCTGATGCGGATGCAGACACGGAGCAGGCCCCCGATGCACAGCAGCAGGAGGAAGACGGCATGCAGGTGGAAAGCACCTATGCGAATTGCATGGCTTCCTCTGCCGGAACCATAACGCCGCTCAGCAACTTAACATTAGAATCAGACGCAGTGGAATCCAGTTCCAAATCCTCCAAGTCTCGTAGGGCAAAAGATCTGGTCGATGTAGTGGTGCGGTACAACGGGGAAGTGCTCAGTTCCGCAGACGGCGACAAACATCTGCGTACCTCCTTCGGAACGCTTGGATTTGACGGCGAAAACAACGAAATCAAAGTCCTGCGTCTGCGGGATGATATCGCCTATGAAATCTGCTTGCAGGGGCGTGCCAGCGGAAATCTGAACTATGAAATTGGCTTTGCAGATGCCGATGGTGCTTACTCCGATCTGAGAAGCTTCCAGGACATTCCTGTCACGAAAGATACGCTCATTGCAACCAATACCGATGCATCCGGAAAGACCGTTTTAAAGGTAGACCGCAATGGAGACGGTACATTTGAGTTGCAATACCGTGCCGGACAGGATGAAACGGCAAAGAATGTAACCCATCAGTGGCTTTGGGTGGCTGCAATCGGATGCAGCGTGCTGGTTCTGCTGCTATTGGTGGCAGAAATTTTCCGCATTCGAAAGCGGTATCTGTATAACAGTCACTGTCCGCAGTGCGGTCGTGCAGTGCCCCGTAAAGCAAAATTCTGTCAGGGATGCCGCTGTGCCATGCATCGAATTCCCTTGCTGGTTCCGGAAAAAAACCAGCACAAGAAACAGAAGAAGGCTGTTGTTGTTTTAAAGTGGATTGTGGTTGGCGTTTGCTTGCTGAATGTAACGGGAACCGTTTTCTTTTACCGCTGGGCACCGACCACTATTTATCGGCAGATTCAGCAAAACGAATTGGTTTCTGCCGAATTGCTGTATGAAGAAACAGCTTCGGATTCTCAGCTGTCGCAGGATTGTTTGTCGCTGCTGCTGTCCCCGTATCTGACCAAGTTGCAGCGTGCATGCACAGCTGGCAGCATTCCGCAGCAGGAAGCAGCTGCTGTATATCAGACGATTTCCAACCTGGAACTGGGAAAGGTATCTGATCGAGCAAAGGAAGCGTATCAGCAGTTGGACGGAGTGGAACCAATAGCAGATACGGAACAGGAGGAATCCTCCGCTTCTGAAGCAGCAGAATCTGAATAATCGAACCGGTATCACAGCAGTACCGATTCCATAACAAAAAACGCTCGGACTTTTTAGAATCCGAGCGTTTTTTCATTCTAAAATGTTCTTTTTGTTGTCAGCTCCGAGTGTGGTAACAATCACGGCTTCCGGTGTAATCAGCAAGGGTACTTGGTGTGATTACAAAAGCGAGTCCTAAATATACTGCATACTCTTTAAAAGGAACAGCCATGCCGTCAGGGTAAATGCGCTGCAAAGCGTAGTCAGCATTACAGCACAGCTGGTGATAACCCCTCGGTGCCCCATGTTGCGTGCCATGACAAAACAGCTTCCCGTGGTGGCACTGCCCAGCATGACCAGAATGGCAATGAGCTTTTCGGAGCGGAATCCCAGCGCAATGGCAACGGGCAGAAAGATCGCACAAAACAGCACCAGCTTCATACCAGTGATGCCCAGTGTAAGCGGAAGCTTTCCCTTAGCATCCTGCACTTGAAAGGAAGCTCCCAGCGCAATCAGAGAAAGCGGTGTTGCCATATTCCCTAAGTACGAAACCGACTTGGACAGGATGACCGGCTGCGGAATTTTCAGGATGGACCAGAGCATACCGGCAAGAATTCCCAGGATGATAGGATTGGTGAGAACATTTTTGGTTGTTTTCCAAAAAAGCGCTTTGGGGGCATGTACTGTTTTGTCTTTAGGGGCAGTCAGGGATAAGATAATGACTGCCATGATGTTGTACAGCGGAACCGTTCCCACAATCATCAAAGCTGCCATGGTGGCAGTTCCATAGATGTTTTTAACAAATGCAATGCCCAGAATGGCAGCGCTGCTTCGATAGGATGCCTGTATAATTTCTCCCCGTTCGGCAGGATCCTTGTGGAACTGTGCCGCAAGAAATGCCAGTAGAATGCTGCATGCCGTTGCCGCAAAGCAGAACAGTACAAATTTTGTGTCCCAGACAGATTGAAAATCAGCTGTGGACAAGTCCATGAAAAGCAGCGCCGGCAGCAGTGCCCGAAAGACAAACTGATTGATTTTTTGTGTGGTGTGGTCATCCAGCAGGTGGATTTTCTGCATGAGCCATCCGAATACCATCATCAAAAAAACCGGAATGGTTGCGTTTAAACTAAAGATCAGATTTTGTGTAAAATCGTGCATGGGATTTGATTCCGTCCTTCCAAAACAATTGCTTTTATCATACCACAAATGGAAGTATTGTGCAAGACACTTGTTCCAAGACTTGACAAGTTTCCCAAAATATGGTATCATGCCAACAATTATATTTGGAGAAAAAAAGGGGATTGTAAAAGATGGAACATGCATTTTCACGGACGGAACTGCTCCTGGGAGAAGCGGCGCTCCAGCGGCTTCAGCAGGCACGTGTAGCAGTATTTGGAGTAGGCGGTGTAGGCGGCTATGTGGTGGAGGCACTGGCAAGAAGCGGCGTTGGTGCACTGGATCTCATCGATCACGATGTTGTCAGTCTCACCAATCTCAATCGGCAAATCATTGCACTGCACAGCACTCTGGGGCAGGAAAAGGTAGTGGTAGCAAAAAACCGTATTTTGGACATTGCGCCATCCTGTCAGGTGCGCACTTATCCAATATTCTATACGCCGGAAACCGCCGATCAGTTCGACTTTTCTGCCTATGATTATGTCGTAGATGCCATTGATTCTGTGACCGGGAAGCTGGAACTGGTTCGACAGGCCAATTGCTGTCATACACCGATTATTTCCTCTATGGGTGCCGGCAATAAGCTGGATCCCACTGCCTTTGAAGTGGCAGATATCTATCAGACTTCTGTTTGTCCGCTGGCACGGGTCATGCGCCGGGAACTGCGTAAAATGGGAATTGCAAAGTTGAAAGTGGTTTACTCCAAAGAACCGCCGCTGACTCCCGCTTCCAAGGAAACGCAGGCAGATTCCCATAAAAGACCGGTTCCGGGCAGTACCGCATTTGTGCCGTCTGTTGCCGGGCTGATTCTGGCTGGAACAGTGATTCAGGATTTGATCCATGGAACGGATTGAATCCGAAACAAGTCCTTTCCTATCGTTTTGAAAAAAGGTGCCTTTTGAAACAGGCACCTTTTTTGATTGGTTAGATCGTCCATTTTTCCTGCTGCTTGGTGTAGTATCCTGCCAGCTGATGCAGATCCTGTAAGCTATGAATCCATGCGTTGCATGCATGCAGCTGCATTTGAATGGGAACAGGCAGCGATAAAAAATATCTGCGGGAAGAACGGCTGGTTCCAATGAGTTCCTGTAAGTCCTGAAATCGCATAGCAGTTCACCTCTTTCTGTTTTAGTTTATACCAAAACGCTCGTACCATGTGCAGGAAAAACCTTGCAGATTTCCGATAAACAGGAGAAAGTGAGAATATTCTTTGAAATCTGGGAAAACTAAAACTGGTTCTCAGAAAAGGATTGGTTCTAAAAGAAGGGAGCAAAGAATATGAAAGAATGGACGTATACCATTCAAGACGCTGTGGGTATGCATGCAAGACCGGCAGGCTTGCTGGTGAAGGAAGCGCAGAAGTTTTCCAGTCAGGTAACGGTGCACAAAGACGGAAAAGCAGCAGATGCCAAGAAGCTGCTGAAATTGATGGGTCTGGGTGTTTCCTGCGGAGATACGGTTACAATTACCTGCGAAGGAGCAGACGAGGAAGCCTGTGCAGCAGCCTTGCAGACTTTTTTTCAGGAGTATTTATAAGCTGCTTGTTTGAAATTGCTTTTGCAGTGGGAAAGGGAACGCAGCAGGTTCTCTTTCCATTCCTGCATGCTGCACGAAACGTCATGGTACATGAAGCATCCAGAAGGGAGAACGGTTGGAGATGAACAAACAAAAATGGACGGAGCTGCTCATTTTTATCGTAGCAGCAGAACTGGTCGGCGTGTTGTCCGGGATTGTGGCAGGCAATACCAATTCCTTTTATCAGGAGCTGGCAAAGCCGCCGCTTTCTCCGCCCGGCTGGGTCTTTCCGGTGGTATGGGCAGTGCTGTATGCACTGATGGGCTGGTCTGCCTATTTGATTGCGGCAGCCAAGGTGTCTACCTCGGAAAAGGGGTGTGCGTTATTCCTGTACGGTTTACAGCTGTTGGTCAACTTTATGTGGAGCATTGTATTTTTCCGGCTGGAAAAGCTGGGCGGATCGGTAGCCGTTATTCTGGTTTTGCTGGGCTTGCTGATTGGCATGCTGCTGCTGTTTCGGAAAATTCGGCCGCTTGCGGCATGGCTGAATCTGCCCTATTTGTGCTGGACGGCGTTTGCCTCTTATTTAAACATTGGAATTTGGATGCTGAATCGTTGACAGGATTCCTGTCTGTTCGACGAAGATCGTAGTATTTCTGTTGAATTTTGGCACTTTTTGTCGAATTTTTGTCTGGGAACAATCTTGACGAAACAGGTGGGATATGCTATACTAGATATGCCAGGAAATGACCTGTTTTGAACGGAATTTTCTGGCATCCTGTTTTGTGGAACCAGAATCGAACTGCATGGCGACACCAACAGGTCTCCTTCTGTCAATCGCCGAAAGGCTGAAAGGAGTTGTTGAAATGCATCAGACAGAAAAATCGATGATTTGTACCATCTTGGGTCGTTCGGTCAATGAATTGCCGTATGGAATGGATGAAGAATATGCAGACTGCTTGGCGTTGAAAACCAATCTGGCATATCAGATTCACAACCTTTACTTAGATGGCGTTACCAACTTTTTGTGCACCTGTGAATACGGCGTGCCGATGTGGGCAGCAGAAACCGTATTGATGATGCGGCCGTATCATCAGAAAATGGCGCTGCATGTGATTGCACCGTTTGAAGAGCAGGCTGCACGGTGGAGCGAATCCGTTCGGGATCGATACTATTCCATTCATGAGCAGGCAGATACTGCCAAAATTATGCAGTGCCATTTTGCGGATGAAAGTACCAGCCGGCGCTTTACCGATCAATATCTTCTGGAACATAGCGGAATCGTTTTAACAGACTGGGATTCTTTGCCGTCTATCGATTACGCACGAAATAAAAATTTGCAGGTTATTCTTTTGAAGCAGGAATTTGCGTATCCCTGAATCGCCAAACGGAGCGAAACGCTTGTTCTGATTGCAAAATAAAGAAAGGGCGGTGCAGGAATCTGCACCGCCCTTTTTCTGTCAGAAGCTTTACTTAGCAGCCACAGCCGCAGCCGTTGTTCTGGTTGCCGCAACCACCGCAGCCGCAGCCACCGCAGCATACCAGGCACAGAACGATCAAAATGATGATCCACCAGCATCCACAGCCATTGTTGTTATCAAATCCACACATAAAAAACGCTCCTTTGGTGTAATATTTTTTTGAAACAAACGGTTTTTTGTCTGTTTCATAGTACAGTATATTCCAAAATCGAATTTGTGTTACTGGTTCGACAGATATTGCAGTATTTTTATGGCATACTGAAAACAGAGCCGTTTGGAAGAGGTTCTGAGGAAGATTGTCAAATGCAAGACCAGAAAGAGGGAATTTTATTGTGCGCTATACGGAAGGATTGACCGGAAAAGCAATTTTATCATTAAAGGAAGCAGTCGCAGCGGCAGAGGAACTGGGACATACTTATATTGGAAGTGAACACTTGCTCCTCGGCATCTTAGAAGAAGGGTCTAATGCTGCCTCCAGTATTTTGTTTGCGCAGCATATTACAGAGCAGCGGGTACGGGTGACGTTAATTGATTTGGTGGGGCGTGGCATTCCGGCGCAAGTGCAGGAGGACTGCCTGACGCCTTCTCTTTGCAGCATTCTCAGTCTGGCAAAGGAAAAGGCAAAGGAGGCAGATTGTAAATTGGCTGGAACGGAACATCTGCTAAATGCCATCCTGCATACGCCCTGTTGCAGTGCCATTGCCATTTTGAAGAAGCTGGGAGCAAGTCTCAATCGTCTGTGCGCAGCGTGCAGCAATGATACTTCTTACGGGGTTCGTATGGAACGGTATCGCTTAGACGGGCTTTCCAGAAAGGAGCTGCCCAACCTGTTTCGATATGGAAAATGGATGACCGATCCTGCCTGTGAAAATCGATACGATCCCATCATCGGCAGGGACAACGAATTGCAGCAGCTGATTCGAATTTTGACACGCCGTACCAAAAACAATCCCTGCCTGATTGGAGAAGCAGGCGTTGGAAAGACTGCAATTGCAGAGGGCATTGCCAAAATGATTCTGGATGGAAGCGTTCCGCATTCTTTGCAGGACAAGCATCTATTCGCCTTAGATCTGCCGGCACTGCTGTCCGGCGCCAAGTATCGGGGCGACTTTGAAGAGCGGCTGAAAAATTGCTTGCAGGAAGCCGCAGCAAATGGAAAAGTCATTCTCTTTATTGATGAGCTGCATACCATTGTCGGTGCAGGTGCCGCAGAAGGTGCTATTGATGCTGCCAACATCCTCAAGCCGCAGCTTGCAAGAGGGGAGATCAAACTGATTGGTGCCACTACACCGGAGGAATACCGAAAGTATATTGAGAAAGACAGTGCACTGGAGCGGCGGTTTCAGCCCATTCGCATTGCAGAGCCGACGGAAGCACAGTGTTTTCAGATGCTCTGCGGATTGCGGGAAACCTATGAAAACTTTCATCATGTCACCATCCCGGAGCCGTTGATACAGACTGCCATTGATTACTCGGTGCGCTATCTGCATGATCGATATTTGCCGGATAAGGCCATTGATCTGCTGGACGAAGCTTGTTCCCGTGCCAGAATTCATGGGGAACAGCTGGGATGCGGCAGCATTTCGGTCGGCGAACAGGATATTGCGGCGGTTATTGCAGCCCGTACCGGGATTCCAGTGCATAAAATTACCATGGAACAGCGAAAGAAGCTGTTGTCGCTCGGTGATGCGTTAAAGAGCCAGATCATTGGACATGACCAAGCCATTCAGCAGCTGACGGCAGCGCTGTTCCGTTCCCGAACTGGACTGCGGGATCAGAACCGCCCAGTTGGATGCTTTCTGTTTGCCGGGCCGACCGGAGTGGGGAAGACAGCACTGGCACAGGCGTTGGCGCTGCACTTATTCGATCGGAAAGAAAATCTCATTCGGATGGACATGTCGGAATATATGGAGAAGCACACTGTTTCCAAGCTAATCGGCGCACCGCCCGGATACGTGGGGTTTGAAGAGGGCGGCTTGCTCTGTGAACGCGTGCGCAGGCAGCCGTATTGTGTGATTCTGCTGGATGAAATCGAAAAGGCACATCCGGATATCTGCAATCTGCTGCTGCAAATTATGGAGGACGGCTGTTTAACGGATGCCTCCGGGCGAACAACGGACTTTCGGCATGCGCTGCTGATTCTGACCTCCAATCTGGGCGGAAAGAGTCTGGATCAAAAAAGTGCGCTGGGCTTTTCAGCAGGCGCTTCTGGAAATGCCGCAGCGGAACGGGAATTGCAGCAGCATTTTTCCCCGGAATTTCTGGGACGGTTGGATGGCGTGATCTGGTTTCATCGACTCAGCCGGGAGAGTCTGCAATGCATTGCCGTGCGGCAGCTGACCGCCTTGCAGGAGCGGCTGGCACAGCTAAAGATTCAGCTGGACTTCACACCGGATGTACCGGCATTGCTGGCAGATACACCGGGAACTGCACAGTATGGTGCCCGGATGATGCGCAGACGACTCATCGAGCAAGTGGAAAATCCGCTTGCAGAACGCATTCTGCGCCGGGAAACAGCAAGTGCGCCTCCTGCTATTCGGCTGACTGCCGAGAACCATTGTTTCACCATTCTGGATTATGCGGAATTGCCGCAGTCATAAACAACACAAACAGGCTGCTGTACCGTTTGATGGGTACAGCAGCCTGTTGTGCCAAACGATCTATGTAAGCATGCAGTCAGAAGAGACGGCACACCTCTGTTTAGTCTAAGAAGTCCTTTACTTTTTTGCTTCTGCTTGGGTGACGCAGTTTCCGCAGCGCCTTGGCTTCGATTTGACGAATGCGTTCTCTGGTGACATCAAATTCCTTGCCGACTTCTTCCAGTGTGCGGGAACGTCCGTCTTCCAGGCCAAACCGCAGCTTCAAAACCTTTGCTTCCCGGTCGGTCAGGGTGGACAGAACTTCGTTCAGCTGTTCCTTGAGCAGCATCAGGGAAGCCGCATCTGCCGGAGCCGGTGCATCATCGTCCGGGATGAAGTCGCCCAGGTGACTGTCTTCCTCTTCGCCGATTGGTGTTTCCAGGGAAACCGGATCCTGTGCAATGCGCATGATTTCCCGTACACGTTCTGCCGGCATATCCAGTTTTTCGGCAATTTCTTCTGCGGACGGATCGTGACCGGTTTCATGTAGCAGCTGGCTGGATACTTTCTTTACCTTGGTAATGGTTTCTACCATGTGTACCGGAATTCGGATGGTTCTTGCCTGGTCAGCAATGGCACGGGTGATTGCCTGACGAATCCACCAAGTTGCATAGGTAGAGAACTTGAATCCCTTGGTGTAGTCAAATTTTTCAACAGCTTTCAGCAAGCCTAGGTTTCCTTCCTGAATCAGATCCAGGAACTGCATGCCACGGCCGACATACTTTTTGGCAATGCTGACTACCAAACGCAGGTTGGCTTCGGACAGCCGCTTCTTGGCGTAGGAATCGCCCTTTGCCATACGCTGTGCCAGTTCAATTTCTTCATCAGAGGAAAGAAGCGGAACCCGTCCGATTTCCTTGAGGTAGATTTTAACCGGGTCATCAATGGCAATGCCTTCAGTAGAGAGTGCCATTTCCAGATCATCAGCTAAGTCCAAATCGCTATCCTTTAAATGGTTCGGATCGACGGCGGTATCATCAATGATTTCGATATTCAGTTGTTCGCAAGTGTCATAGAACGAGTTCAGCTGATCCAGATCGAAGTCCATTTCCTCCAGCGCATCGCTGATTTCTTTTGTTGTGAGCTTACCAGCTGCTTTTCCTTGTTCCAGCAGTCCGTCAATTGTGTTCTTTTTTTCTTCCATTGTGATCGACTTCCTTTCCTACCATTCGCTGGATTGGCGGTGTTTGGGGTTTGCCTGCACCAATCGCAGCAGATCTTGGTCGTTTTTGATTTCGGATTCCGGCGGTTCTTGCAGCAGCGTGATGCACTCCCGCACATCGGCTTCTGTAACCGGAATATCGGTATATTTTGCGGTGATCCCGCTTATTTTTCCCATCTCTTCGTCTGAAAATACACGGCTAAGGGAAGAAACTTGCGTTGTCGTGCAAATGTGCTGATACAGACGCTGATACAGAGAATCGGAAAATTGTTCCGCCGGCAGATCATTTTGCAGATCTTTTCCGGCTTCCGGGTGGTTGAGCAGATAGCAGAGAATTCGCTCCTGCGCACGCAGCCGGCAAAGCTGCGCATTGGAAATTGATGCGCCTGGCTGCGGCTGCAGCGTATGGTGAATGACATCTTTCCAGGCTTTGCTTTGCTGAATCTTTTTGGAAGCACGCAGTCGCCGCTGAATCTGTGTGCGTAAAACGGTTCCATCCACTTCCCATTTTTGTGCCGTTCGGGAAATATACACTTCCCGTTCCAGCTCATTGGGAATGGCTGCCAATACGTCCACCAGCCGCTTCAGCAGCTGCACCCGTCCGGCTTCTGTCTGCAGATCCAATCCTTTCTCGCATTGATCCAGCCGGAAGTTGATGGCATCGCCGGCCGCTTCCACCAAAAGCCGGAAGCGGTCTGCGCCGAAGGTCTTGATGAATTCATCGGGATCTTTGGCGCCCTCCATGTGCAGGATACGGGTGGTGATGCCAGCATCGCTGAAATGATGAATGGCACGCTGTGTGGCAGTTTGTCCGGCGGTATCACTGTCATAGGCAATGACCACCTCTTTGGCATACTGTCCGATTTTACGTGCCTGTTCCGGCGTAATGGCAGTTCCCAGCGTGGCAACGACATTGGAAAAGCCTGCCTGATTGATGGCAATGACATCCATGTAGCCTTCCGCCAGAATCATAATGGCAGAGTTAGAGTTCTTGGCAAAATTCAGGGAGAACAGATTGCTGCCCTTATCAAAAACCGGTGTTTTTGCTGTATTGAGATACTTGGGCTGGCTTTGATCCAGAACCCGTCCGCCAAATCCAATCACATTGCCCCGTACATCGACAATCGGAAACATGACACGTCCCCGGAACATATCGTAGATGCCGCCGTTTCGTCCCGCTTTTGCAACGCCTGCTGTGAGCAGTTCCTCTTTGGTGTAGCCCTTTTTCAACAGATAGTCGGAAAGCTGACTCCATGCATCCGGCGCATAGCCAAGTCCGTATTTTTTAATCGTTGCTGGAGAGAGGCGACGGGAGGCAAAGTACTGTAAGCCTCGTTTGTCTGCACCGGAGAGGTTGCGGTAATAGAAATTCGCTGCTTCCCGGTTGATGGAAAGCGTACGAATACGTACTTGCGAGATGCGGTCTGCTTCCTTGCTGTCTGGGACTTCCAGTCCGCTGCGCTGTGCCAGCAGTTTGACAGCATCCACGAACTCCAGGTTTTCCATGCGCCGGACGAAGGTAATAACATCTCCGCCGGCACCGCATCCAAAGCAATAAAAGCTTTGCGTTTCCGGAAATATGGTGCAGGAAGGTGTTTTCTCCGAATGAAACGGACAGTTGCACACATAATTTCTTCCGCGCCGAAGAAGGTGTACGTAGGACTGCATAACCGTTTCAATAGGATTGGCAGATCGAATCTGTTCTAAAAAATCGTCAGAAAATGTCAATGCTGTATCACCTACTTCCAATTTTTCGGGATAAACAGATCGGTGTACAAATCTACTGCATAACCGTCACTCATGCCGGATATGTAATCGCAAACAGCACGGTCTAGATCAAACCGTTCTGCAATGGCTTGGTAGTCCGGAGACATGGCAGTTGGATGCTGTAGGAAGTACCGATATAAGGTTTCAATCAGCAGTTCGGCTTTTGATTCTTCCTGCTTGGCGACGGGGTTGTGGTAAACAGCTTCAAATAGAAATGCATGCAGTTGGTCTTCCGCCTGCTGAATCATCGGATCCATGCCGATGGTTTCGGTGCCGTGTTCCACAACAGCAGCCACCAATGTTGTAATGCGGCTGGTTTTGCTGGTGCCAAGCACGCTGGTACAAGCGGCAGGGAGCTGCTCTTCTGACAGAATTCCGGCACGGATGGCATCTTCAATATCGTGATTGATATAGGCAATGCGGTCTGCCAGTCGAACGACGTTGCCTTCCTTGGTGTCAGCAATGCGGTTGGTATGGCATAAGATGCCGTTTCGGACTTCTTCTGTTAGATTCAGCCCTTTTCCGGAGCGTTCGATGAAATCTACGACCCGGAGACTTTGCTCATAATGACGGTATCCATGCGGACAGATGCGGTTTAGAATGGCTTCTCCGCTGTGTCCAAATGGAGAGTGCCCCAGATCATGCCCCAGCGCAATGGCTTCTGTTAGATCTTCATTGAGATGCAGCGCACGGGAAATGGTGCGTGCAATTTGGGCAACTTCCAGCGTATGCGTCAGCCGTGTTCGGTAATGATCGCCGGAAGGAGAGAGAAACACCTGTGTTTTTCGTTTGAGTCGCCGAAAGGCGTTGCAGTGCAGGATACGATCCCGATCTCGCTGAAAGGCAGTGCGATAGGGACAAGGCTCTTCTTTCCGCATGCGGTTACCGCTTCCAAAGCAGCGGCAGGCATCGGGGTGCAGGATGATATGTTGTTGCTGTTCCAGCTCTTCTCGAATGGTCATTGGAAAATCTCACCTTCTTGGTTCGGTTTGCGTGGAAACATTCGCTATCTATATAATTATACGCAGTCTGCCTGTAAAACTCCTCTAAAAATTTTGATTGATTTTTTATGGCTTGCAGACAGCAGAAAAATCAGCATCATAGGCTTCTCCAACCTGAATTTGAATGGTGCCGTTGGACAAGTCGATGAGGTGTTCCTGTAAGGCGAGCGCCTGCGGCTCCTGCACCAGAATGGATAGGGTTACCATGGTGTCAAAGCTGGAATCTGTTTGAATCACTTCAAACTGCGGCAGGCAGTAGGAAACTTTTCCATACATGGTGTAATCCATGGTGAGCGTCAACGGAATGCAGCGGCGCATTTCCAAAATAGAGGCGGCTTCGACTGCCATAGCAGTGCTGTGCGAGTAGGCACGCACCAATCCGCCTCCGCCCAACAGAATGCCGCCAAAGTAACGAGTAACGACACAGCAGACATCGGTCAAGTGATTTTTTTGCAGGACATCCAGAACCGGCATGCCGGCAGTGCCCTGCGGTTCTCCGTCATCGGAATAACGGGAGGTGTTTTGTTCCCGTACCAGATAGGCATAGACGTTGTGCCGTGCTTTTCGGTGCGCCCGGCGAACAGAATCCAGAAAGGCAACGGCTTCCTCAGCGGTTTGCACCGGCTGAAGCTGTGCGATGAATTCTGATTTTTTTTCGATATAAGTTGCAGAAACAGGCTGGGCAATGGTACGATATCCCATAAGCAGCTCCTTTTTCAGAGGTAGACAAAAAGGACGGTAAACGATTACCGTCCTTTTTTATTTTTGATTGCTTACTTGTCCATATTGAAACGCTTCTTGAAACGGTCAACACGTCCGCCGGTATCAACCAGCTTCTGCTTTCCGGTAAAGAAGGGATGGCACTTGGAACAAATTTCAACCTTGATGTCCTTCTTAACGGACATGGTTTCCATTACATTTCCGCAGTGGCAAGTAATGGTGGTCTTTTCAAATACGGGATGCAGACCTTCCTTCATGATTGTCACCTCTTTCTATCCTGTAATGCTATTGACAGCAGCCCATCAGCCAATATGCTGACAGTAGTCCTGTTTTTTCTGATCCATGTAATGGCAGCAGCCATCACGGTTTTTTATTATAGCACAGAATGAGAGGTTTGTCAAGCATTTTTTTGGAATTTTTTATGCTTGCGGGGCAACAGCACTTCTGGCATAGATGGTCAATGCATCTGTTGCATCACTTAAAGTAATAACACCGTTTAAGTCGGAATCAGCCACTACCTTTTGCAGCGGCGTCAAAATAGTCGGATTGTGAACCATGCGCTCGGAATATTCGGTCAGGATGGCTGCTGCATCATCCAATGAAACGGTTCCGTCAAAATCGACATCCCCAACTGGAATATTAAGACCATCCCGCAGAGCGTATTGAATGTGATCTGCATCGAATACATGTTTGCAGCTTATAGAAGGCCAGTATGATGCAATTTTAAATTGTACTTCTGTTAAGCCACAGGAAGCATCGTAATCTTCCAATGTGAATTTGGTTTGGTCTGGATTTTTTTCTCTGAGAGATTCATAGGCATTTGCAGCCAATTCAAAATCTTCCAATGTAACAGCTCCATCGAAATTGAGATCGTATTCCTCAAATGCTACCTCTAAAATAGCATTGCAATCTTCAAATGTGATACTTCCATCCTCATTCATATCAGCCAGTGTTTTTTGTTCATCTGTTAGAATGGAAGGATTGCCGACTCTTTGTTCACAAAGTTCATCCAAAGCCAGCATCGCATCCCAAAAGGTCAGCAGACCATCTTTGTCAACATCGCCTTTTTGGAAATCAGCTGCGCCAGCTGTACAAGTCATGGCAGAAACTGCTGCCAGAACAGCGGCAATGCCACCGGCGAACCATTTTTTTGTTTTCATCATAAAGCAAAACCCCTTTCTTAAAATACAGGTTCGATACGATATCGATAAGAATGATATCAAAATAAAAATAAAAATCATTGATATCATAGTATTAGTATAACATGATGCTTGCAGCTTGTCAACGAAATCTTGGTAGGAAAAATGTAAATTGTTATAGCATTTGTACAATATTGTAAAAAAACAAGCTTTCAATCTGATGAAGCGCATATGGGTGTATGGGAGCCGTTTGCTATTTATTCACTTTTTTAGATGTTTTCCCTTTGAAAAGAATGCGCTTCTATGAGATTACTTTCGAAATGAATGTCGAATCTTGTCAAATTATGTCGAATCCAATTGGATGAAACCGATTTTATTGTTCATATTTCATTCAAAATCAATGCTGCATATCCCAAACAAGCCCTGCATAGGATGGTACCATTCCTAAAAAAGGAAGGAAAGGAGCACATACCATGCGGCGAAGCAGTGTGATACGAGATACCATAAAATTAACGTTGCTCCAATTCGTGCTGGAGAGCATCACCATGCTGCTCAATGTCTGGATTACCCGGCAGGTGGGCGCATCCATTGTCGGCATTGTGGCATTGACGGGATCCTTTTTTGCGCTTGCCAACACCATTGCAGGCGGCAATGCCTTTCTTTGCGTCAGCCGTCTGGTGTCGGAGGAAATCGGAAAACCGGTCGGAGATCCCAATCGTGTGCTGCGGGATGCCATTTGGGTTTGCGTTGGGTTGAGTGCTGTTGTCACGGTACTGGTTGTTGCGTTTGCCGATGGATGCAGCCAGCATTTTTTCCATCAGGAAGGACTGACGGTTCCGATTCGGATGATGGCGTGTATGCTGCTTCCGGGAAGCATCTGTGCCTGCTGGAAAGGCTATTTCAATGCATTGCGGCAGGTCAATCTTCCTGCCATTTGTGATGCCTTAGAATTTGGCGTGCGTGTCCTCACACTGGCGGTGCTGCTTTGGAGTGCCAAGCAGTATACAGCGGTGTCTGTCTGCAAAATGATTGCCTGGAGCAGCATCACGGCAACAGCGTTTGCCTTTCTTTTTTTGTGGCTGGCGTACCATACGCAGAAGCAGCAGGCAACCGGCCCGGTTTCCATTTCTATGAAGCAATATTGGAAGCTGGCGGTTCCCATTATGACGGGAAGCTGGCTGACGGCTGCGCTGAGCAGTGCCAATGATGCCTTGATTCCCTATACACTGAAACAATTTGGAGATTCTACAGACATGGCATTCAGTCAGTTTGGTATTTTTGAAGCCATTGTCATTCCGGTTTTGTTTTTTCCATCCACTATTTTATGTGCCATGTCTGGCATTTTGGTGAGTGAAGTAGCACGTGCAGCAGCCGGAAACGATCGGCAGCGCATTACAAGACTGACGCAAAAGGTGATACAGACTACACTGCTGTTTTCTTTTTTTATTGTAGGAATTTTCATGCGGTTCGGCAGTCAGATTGGTGTTTGGATGGATGGCGGTCAAATTGCCGGCCGCTTTATTACGCTGCTTGCACCGGTGGTACCGTTTATCTACTTGGAAATTGTATTGGAAAGTATCATCAAGGGCATGGGCTATCAGCGGTTTTCTTCCTGCAATTATTTGGCAGAATATGTGATTCGGATTTCTGTTGTGCTGATTTGTATTCCTATTTGGGGCTTTTATGGGATTGTCCTGTCGTACTATATGAGCAATGTATTCGGCAACTGTAATCGATTGCGTGTAACGCTAAAAATTACCGGCTGGAAACATGGCATGATGCGCAGTGCAGGCAAAATGCTGTTTGCTGTTTGCTTTGCCTTTCAGGTGACGGAACTGCTGATGCGGTGTCTGCCAATTGCGCCAAACAGCCTGCCATATGCAGCAGGATTTTTGCTGATGGCAGGCTGTTTGTATCTGTTTGTATTGCGGCTGGTGCTGGAGAAGCTGCCGCACTTGCTGCGTTACTTTGCAACGATCAGATCAGCGGATTGACAGGCAATCAGCCGAAACAGATCAGATGGGGCAATTTCTACTTGATGTCCAATTTTTCCTGCACTGAACAGGATGGTTGGAAAGAGCGTTGCCGTTTGATGAATCGTAGTGGGGAACGGCTTTTTCATGCCGATTGGGGAACATCCCCCGTGAATGTATCCGGTGGTAGGAAGCAGATCTTTGGACTTGAGCATAGCAATGGATTTTTCCTGTACAGCAGCTGCTGCCTTCTTCAAATCCAGTTCTTCTGCCACGGGAATCATAAATACATAATGCGCACCGGATTTTCCAATTGTGACCAGTGTCTTAAACACTCGATCGGGCTCCTCTTCCAGCAGGGCGGCAAGCTGCGCGCCGCTCAGGTGTTCGGCACCATCTCGATGATGATGCTGATAGGAAATACCAGCTTGATCCAAAATGCGCATGACATTGGTTTTGATGCTTTTTTCTTTTGCCACAGGAACATCCTCCTGACTGTAACAATACGGTTATAGGAACGAAACGGTTCGTTTGGACTTGTCAAAATAATCTTCTAGAACAGCGATATAGGAACGGAAGCAAACCTTTCCGTTATAGGACAGGACATCATTTTGCTGCGGAACACCCAGCAATTCCAGCTGTGCATCGGTCAGGTCTTTTAAATAAACCGGCTGTGTAGCATCGGAAATGCCCAGCAGACGCTTCTGGTCTGCGTTTAAGTCCAATTCCAGGTCTTCTGAAATTTGCAGGAGAGACTTGGTGATCTCCTCTCTGGAAACGGTTGTCCATTCTACGTTGCTTTCTTCCTGAATGGGACGAACCAGATATACGGTGTGATCGTATCCCGTTGCAATGAACTGAATCAGTTTGTAGTCGATGTCCCGGTCATTGGGTTCAATGTGAATGGAGGTGCTTCCGTTGGAACTGTCGTGAGTATCGATGACTTCGTAGCGATACGTACCGGATGGGGAAATGCCGCTGTCCACAACGACTCGTTCGGTAGAGGGCGCAAACAGGGACATAATCAGGAAAAATCCAAGAGACCCCAATACATATAATAAAAGGTAAATGGTGCCCAATACAGTTTTAATGGTTTCGCCGGACCCGGATAGGAAGAAGATGACGAGCGAGGTCAGCACCAACGGCAGAATCAATCCCCAGTTTCCAAAGCAAAGCAGAACGGCTGGAAAAAGCGCAGGCAGCAGCAGAAAGCTGGAGAGTCGGGTCAGCACCTGCCTTCGGCTATAGAGCATTACGGTTAGAAACAGCAGGGAGAGAAGACTCCAAACGATGCAAAACGAAACCGGATGCACCATCCGTACCTCATAAAAGACCGATAAGTAGGACAAGCCGCAAATTCCCACACAAAATAAAACGCTGACGAGAGAAGCAGCTCGTTTTGTCCAGGGATTGGATAAAAATTCATTCATGGAAAAACCTCGTTTTAAAAAAGATAGAACCAGGCGCTGCACCGAGCAGTCCTGGACAGTGGAATCAATGCAGAGGGCTTTTACAGCGTGATGCAGACAAGCCCTCTGTTATTATACCATTTTTTTCTGGATGTTGCAAGGCTTTCCATAAAAAAATAAAACGATTGGCAGCAGCGATCTGCCAGGAAGCAGTTATCGGGTGGAGAGGTATTCTTTTAATTGTGCAATGGCTTTCTTTTCCAGGCGGGAGACATAGGAGCGGGAAATGTCCAGTTTTTTGGCAACTTCCCGTTGCGTCATAGGTGCCCGGCGATAGAGTCCGTACCGCATAATGAGAATTTCTGCTTCCCGCTTGGTCAGTGCCGTTTCCAGTGCCTGATAGAGCTGCCGGGACTGCATGGAGAGATCAACCTGCTCCACAAGGTTGGTTCCGTCGTCGATGATGTCCATGAGGGTTAGCTGATTGCCGTCCTTGTCAGTATCAATTGCTTCTCCTATATAGATGGTATCGGCTTGCTTTTTCTGGCTGCGGAAGTGCATAAGGATTTCATTTGCAACCAATACGTAACGGCTCTGAGCCGCCCGTGTCGGAAAGGTCGATTTCATTCTCGTCTGAACCAAAGAAATAGATGTGTACATTCTCACCGCCCCAGACAATTTTACGGATAAATGTACGAATCGCCGAACGTTTCTGTTCTATGGGCATACCGTCAAAGGATTCTGAAAAGGACAACAGCATATCTGCAAGACCTTCAAATTCCGCATCAGACATGACACTTGTTTTCGCTAAATCTTCGTATTCTTTAATCTGAGCCTGTAATGCTTTTGCCTTTTCATCGAGTTCATTGATTTCCTGCAAGATATAGCTATGAGCAGGAGTATTTTCCGATTGTGTCAAAGACAAAACAAGACTTTTTATTTTGGTTTCACTGTCAGATTTTGACTTTCTGAGAGATTTTAATTTTTCCTGATAAGAAACGTCGTTGATATTTAAGCTTTTTTGTTCCTTTTTGAGCATGGTCATAAATGCAGACTTATCTTCGGTAAGTTTTTTGATTTCCTCGCAAACCAGTTTGTCAAGTTCGTTTCCGTTTGGGCGTTTCATATCACACTTCTGACTTTTGCTCTTTTCTTTCAATTCGCAAAGGTAATCGTAAATCAACTCACCATCTTTATTCTTTCTCTGTGAAAGCTTCGGACGCATATAGCTTCCACATTTCCCACAAAAAATCAGACCTGAGAGCAAAGCAACATTGCTTCTCGGTTTGCGATATGATTTTGATTTGTTCTGCTCCAACAATTTTTGCACCTCCACCCAATCATGACTGCGAATAATTCCTTTATGCTTTCCGACTGCAATAATCCACTCTTTCATATCACGAATCTCGTTTGCACGTCCTACTTGCTGACTTGTTTTGTTATATGCCATGATTCCATACTGTCCATTAAATTCGGATCGTTCTGAGAAAACATCAACTTCCTTTATTTCAAAGTAATTCCAAGCAGTTTCATCTGCAATGAGGTATACGGGATTTGTCAGAATATTTTTGATTGCAAAACGTGAAAAATATTTTCCTGTTTTAGTCAGGCAGTTGTTTTGAATCAGATATGTTTCTGTTTTTGTCAGTGAATTGAATTCGAGGAACTTTGCATAAATCAGTTTTACAATTTCTGATTCCTCTGATATCACTTCCAGTTTACGTGCTTTTCGCTTTTTTCCGTCTATCGTAACACTTCCAACTGTTTCAACGCTTCTGTAACCTGTAGGCGGATTTCCGCCAAGCCATCTGCCGTCTTTGGCAAGCTCCAGCATATTGTCATGGATACGCTCCGCAATAGTTTCACGTTCCAACTGTGCAAACACAGAAGCAATGTACATCATAGCTCTGCCCATATGAGAAGTTGTATCAAATTTTTCACTAATAGAGTTGAAAGTGATATCAAGTCTATTCAGTTCATCTATTAAAGCGGAAAAATCACCAACATTTCGGCTGATTCGATCTAATCGGTAGCAGACAATACATCGGATTTGTCTTTGTCGGCATTGTTTCAGCATTTCCTGAAACTGAGGACGATTCGTATTACCGCCTGAGAATCCCTCGTCCTCAAATATGAGAATATCATCGTTTGATAAATCGGGATAGGATAAGTGAATACTTTGTTTGCATAATTCAATTTGATTTCC
>OGZL01000472.1_pt1 | contig 30626 bp, 19 predicted proteins | sample 1576761 | NCBI WGS metagenome assembly OGZL01 (sample SAMEA3541595, study PRJEB24748) | human gut metagenome | biome: human gut; feature: human-associated habitat; material: faeces | place: China | collected 2012
CAACAGCTTTTGTGGCTGATTTATTGATTTATATGAAAACCTGTTCACAATACTATCCCATCCTTTCTCCATCCGTGTCGTATAACACCAGAATTTAGACCTTTTCTAATATACTCTATACTTTTTTCGCTATCAAAACCAGTATATAAATATGCCAATTCAAAATATTTCTTGACATTTTCTGTTATATCAAAGCTTTCCTGCCCCTTATATGATTGATTAATATCTGGCAAAAATCTCCTGATTAATTTATCACACTCCTCCGTTTCTTCATTTTTTAATTGCTTAAATAATAAGCCTAGATGAATTACGTTTTTTGCTTTTTGTTCCAACATTTCAAGCAATTTTTGTCTTTCTACATACACCAACCTTTTCTCACTAATAATTAAAGCAAATATATTTGTAGCTTCATAAGTAATGTTTGTAAATCGATTAAAAATCGTATTATTATAATCAGAAAAAAAAGTCGTCATTAATCTTGTATACGATATCTCACCATCTAACATTTTTGCATAATTACAATATAAATTTTGATGCAATACCCTAGTATCATATTTATATTGTTCACTTACACAATTACGGTTATATAACATACTTAAAAAAGCTGCCTTATTATGTTCTTTCTTAAAGCCAAACAAATCCACCCAACGTTCCGCACTTAATCTCTCAAATTCATTTTCCAGTATTCCTTCTTCTTCCGCTGTTAACTCAAGGTCAAAATATTTTTTTAGCATCAAAATGCCTTTTGTTTTTTCACTACAACGAAGTAAGCATTTTTCTAATTTTTCTGAAATCTTCCTATCTTTCAAATATCTTAAATTTTGAACCCGAATCAAAAAGGCACACAAACATTCTATATTTTCATCTGTAAACAATTCCAGTAAAACTAATACTTCCTCATATTTATATTGAAATAGAATTTCAAAGAAAGCACTACACAGTTTCTCATATTCAGTTTCACCGCTTACTACACGTTCTCTAATACCATTTTTATTTATATCCTCAAGTATCTCTTTGGTATTTTTTTCAAAAATAATCAACTCTATAAAAAGCTGTGCTCTTTTTTCTTCAAAAAAGGCATTATTTACTTTTTCCATCAATTCCGGATACTCGTCTTTTATGCACTGTATAGATTGCTGCAATTCTTGTACTGCTTTTAAAGCCATTTCTCTTTTATTACATCTCCAATATATTTCTATGTTGCATAATAAAAAGCGAAATACTTCTTCAAGTGGATCCGGTATTCTTCCAATTTTTGACTTTCTCTCACATTCAGCAATACTTTTGATATAAGATACATCAATCAAAACATTACCCTTTAATGACAGATTTTCATCCTGAATTATACGATAAAAAGCTTCTTCCTCTTGTGCAGCTACTGCATAAGAGAATTCTCGTAAATACTTATATCCTGGTTCATCAGCTCCCCACAATGGATTTTTTCCCATATATGTTTTAAACAATCTCACTTCTATTGAGAATGGTAACTGTTTTTCTTTATCACTTCTATCTTCAAAATATGGCAAAACAAATTCATCAAAAAGTTCATAATTAGTAAATATTTGTTCTTTTCGTAAATTACCAACATTGTATTTATATAAATCATATAGAGATAGCGTATAAAAGTACTCTTGATATCGTCTATGTTGATATGAGTAAAACTCATCCTCAATCCTATTCTCAAAATATGTTTCTAAAATGTAGTTACAAACTGCATTCACATCTTTGTAACTTAATTGAGGATACATTTTTGAAACAATATTTCTAAAATTCTTTTTCGCAATAATTACTGTTTTATCGCTATGCATGTGGTAAGCTATTTGCTTATTTATTTCTAATATTTCATCTGACTGAGGTTCTGGCAAATTAAGAGCTATTAATTTATCCTTCCTTTTACTATTCCAATAATGATCCTTTAACCAAAACAAATCGTAAATCGTTGTCCCATTACTAACATAATTCATAGAATCATAAAATAAATTAACCAACAAAATATCTTTAATTTCATCAAACAATTTTTTATTAGTTATTTTCAAACTTTTAAGTTTCTCAATCTTATCTTTCTCTCCTCTATCCTCGAAAAATGAAACTATATTCTTTTCGTCTAACTCCTGAATCTCATAAAAAGCATTCTCATTAACACAATCGTGCAAATACATATTATTACTGGACATTTTTCGTATAGACAAAATTATTTTCTTTGTATTTTTTTGCTTTGCAAGTTCTTTAATATACGATATTGTTTGTTCCGCAATTTCACTCGAAACTTCATCCAAACCATCAAGCAAGTAAATTATTGAATAATTATCAAAATTCAACTTGTATTCTGTTTTTTTTGTTATGATAAGTTGTTCCAAAGGACAAGCTGAACAATATTTCAATTTAATCAAGATTGGAATACTCTTATTTTTAGATATTGCAGCAATCTGGTCATAAAACTTTAAATTACTTCCACTTAATATCATAAATATTTTATCCAAAAGGACACTTTTACCAGTTCCAGGTAAACCTCTAATTACAGATATTTCACTATTCTCCAAAAGTTCTTCGACAAGTTGTTCACTATTATTTAATCTTTTTTCTGCACAAGCTACATTTAATTCCAGATAATTGGTACTTGTTAAAAATGCTCTTTTCTCATTATCTATTATATCAGCAAAATATTCCAGTTCCCTACCTGCACCAAAAAACAATTGGCATAAATCCAGATTTTCCTTTTTATTTAATGCAACTTCAAAATATGACCTTCCCAGCCATTCAAGTTTAACCCCTCGATTTTTAGCCTTTTTATCTAATTCCTGTTTTGTAGACGATGCCGATAGTCTTGCATTACAATTATAAAATATTTTAATGACATCCAAATCGGGATACGATGTTAATGCCAATTGAACAGAATGCTCTATTTGTTTATAATCCATACTCGGACTGAAATATTTAGATTGGAAGCCATAGAATTTCCCTTTATATTTAACTGGTTCTGTCTCCAATCCAGCCTGATTAAAATCTGCACCAATACACTCTGTATGAACATATCTGCTAAAAAGATGTAAACATAGCGTTTCAAATGCATTTGCATATTTTTTATTTAATATTTCAAATTTTGCCCAATCAAGTTCTATCATTACTCTCCTACCTATCCCTTCAAACCTTCTCGCTATTACACATACAATTATATTTTACCATCTGCAAAAGAGCAAGAAAAAAGCCAAGCAGGAACCTCCACTTCAACTGGCATCTTTACTTACTTATCTCATTTTTATATTCAATCTCCGTTCTATCCACTGTTCCATGAAATCCTCTTGCTTTCCATCAGTGCATTTTAAGCCCTCAATAGGATAGGTATCATTCATATCAGTCTTAATACTTCAGTATCATTACCTTGTTCCTTGAACACTTCCATATCTGCAAAAAGGACATCCCCTGACCTGTAAAATCTACAGTTCTGGAATGTCCTTTTTCCCATACTTCACTATATTTTTAACACATGATGCTGTTTATCCACAACCTATATAATTCCAAAATGCCTAAACGCCTGCATAATCGCATCTTCCTTCTCCGGTGTACACTGTGGCTGTCTCACATTCTCTAATTTAGCCAGATTAAAGTTCTCACCGACATCCAATCCACACTTCTTCTTAATCTGTGCGATATACAGTGATGAAACCTTAAGTCCTGTCTGCTCCAGTACATATGCCTTTATCTGCTCATAAGTTGCTTTTCCCTTGAATTCAGATAAATCCATATCCTCCAGAGAGAAGTCCACCTTCACTTTTCTGCTGTCGACCATTCCCTTGGAAAGTAAAACAACCGTCTCAACATGAAACGTCGAAGGAAACATATCGACACAACAGACCTTTTTCACTTCATATCCTCTCGCCTGTAAAACTTCCAGATCTCTTGCCAGACTGGTCGGCTTGCAGGAAATATAAACCATCTGAGGCACATTGTAACGGATGATTTTTTCCAAAGCTTTTGGATTGATTCCGTCCCTTGGTGGATCAAGTACAATATAATCCGGCTTTTCTTCAATGCTGTCAATGACTTTGAGCACATCCCCTGCGATAAACTCGCAGTTATGTAAACCATTTAACTGTGCATTCTCTTTGGCAGCTTCCACTGCTTCCTCAATGATCTCCACACCGATCACTTTTTTGGCTACCGGAGAAAGCATCTGTGCGATCGTTCCAGTTCCGGAATACAGATCAAATACAATTTTACCATGTTCCGCAATATCTGCGTCTGTTCCGCTTGGAAGTGCATCTCCGATAAACTCTCTGGCAGTCTGATATAGCACCTCTGCACCCAGGGAATTTGTCTGGAAAAAGGAAAATGGTGTAATCTTAAAGCGAAGCCCTAACAATTCCTCGTAAAAGAAATCCTGTCCATATAAAACATCCGTGCCTTCATTCGTCACGGTATCTGCCACATTGTCATTTCTCGTATGCAGAATACCTGTCATGATACCTTTGTAATCCACTGCAAGAAGAGCAGCTTTCCAGCCCTCTAATAATTCCTCTTCCGTTCCTGCAAATGCGTTTTCCTGTGCATTGTTCAACGTACTTTCAACTTCATCTATCTGTGCTGCGGCAATTCCCGGAAAATCCGTCTGCGTTGTAGTCACCAGATCTACTAATATTTCCCCTGTTTTGACTGCCTTACGGACAAGCAGATGTCTCAAATATCCGGTGTGACGCAGTTTATGGTAATAGGTGATATTTTTTTCACGAAAATAAGCAAGTGTGACAGACAGGATCTTTCTGAAATCCTCATCCACGATCTGGCAGTTTTCCACCGTCACAATATCATAAAAGCTTCCACGCTTATGCATGCCAAGTGCTAATGGTCCATCCTTAAATTCATCCCCAAAGGAAAATTCCATTTTATTGCGGTATCCGGTCTGCCTTGGACTTTCCTTGATTCCCAGAAACTGGTAATCCCGGTTTTCCTGATCGATCACATCATCCATTAATTTTTTTACCTGTTCTGCTTTCATCTCAAGCTGCCTGTCGTATGGAAGTGTCTGATAAGTACATCCTCCACATTCCCCGGCATGGACACATCCTGTTTTGTCCCCTTCCAGCGGTGACTTTTCCAATACCTCTAAAAGTCTGCCCTCTGCTTTTCCCTTGCGGATTTTATTGATGGAAGCAGACACTTTCTGTCCCGGTATCGTATTTTTTACAATAACCTGTCTGCCATCCTCTGTTCTGATAATTCCCTTATTTGGAAAGTCTACGCGCTCGATCACGCCTTCTATGATTTGTCCTTTTTTCATAAATTCCTCGCATTTTTATTTCATCAACTATAAAATTGTCCATGATTCCATTGACATTTTATTAACTTCACAGTTTTCTATTTCTTTTATCTGTTACACAAGAAAAAAGGGCTGCATCCGCAGCCCTCCAGATTATTTTTATTCTTCTTCTTTTTTCTCTGCTGGTTTTGCCGGCTCTTCTTCGTCCTCTTCATCTTCGAAGAAATCGTCATCATAATCATCTTCAAAATCGTCTTCAAAATCTTCCAGATAATCTGGTGTAAAGAAACGATATACACCATATACTGCTGCTGCAACAGCTGCAATAATACCGATGATTGCAAAAATCCATACAACTTTTGATGTTTTCTTTTCTTCTGCTTCTTTTTTGTTCAATAATTCATTTAACTTTGTCATATTAATCAGGTCCTCTTTCTTATTGAGTAAGTCGTTTAACTTTGTCGCATTGATGAAATCTTCCACCTTGTTCATAGTGTTCCGCTCCTTCTCTTATTTATACTTTTTAGGATATGCAAAACCTAAACACAATACACACCAGAAAAATCTATGTGCACCGCTCATTGCTTACGCTCATTATACCATATCCTTTACTTTTCGAATATAAAAAATTTGCATTTTTCAAAAATTTTATATATTTTTTAGAGTTTCGGATACGCAGACTTCCATGCTTCCAAATAGAATCAGATACGCTTTAATTTTGCAAAAGAGGCAAACATTTTTTTCACACCATATCCTTCGAAATCCACGGTCACCTCGTAATCTCTTCCGCCATCCATGATGTTTTTCACAACTCCTCTGCCAAACTTGATATGCGATATGGTGTCCCCGACACCATAGTCAAGCTCTGACTTTACAACACCCTTTGTGACAAGTGCCTTTGCCTGCATGCTCTGTCCGGAAGGCTGCTGGCGCAGTGTTGTTCTTTTCGGTCTTGCTGTTGTCTGGTTCTGTAAAAAAGATGGGAAACTGCTCTCTTTTCCAAAAGAAGATTCTCTTGCAGATGCCGGCTTTCTCAGTTCACTGTCCAACAGTTCAGACGGAATCTCCCGAACAAACCGCGATACTTTATTATATTGCGTTTCGCCACGAATCATACGTTGTCTTGCACAGGTAATTGTAAGTTCTTCTTTGGCTCTCGTGATCCCCACATAAGCCAAGCGTCGCTCCTCTTCGAGATCCTCAGAAGAACTGTCCGAAGTGATGGACATATAACTTGGGAACAATCCATCCTCCATTCCGGCAAGGTAAACTTTCGGGAACTCCAGACCTTTTGCACTATGTAATGTCATTAAAACAACATAATCACTGCCCTCATCGAGACTGTCGATGTCTGCAACCAGTGCCACTTCCTCTAAAAAACCACTGAGTGTCGGATGTTCCTCGCCTTCCTCGTAAGCAACCACTTTGCTGATCAACTCATCGATATTCTCAATACGCGCCTTTGCCTCTTCGGTATCTTCCGCTTCCAATTCTTTCACATATCCGGTTTCGTCTATAATCTCCTGCAAAAGTTCAGAAACGCTGATAATCTCTACTTTACTGCGCATCACCTGAATAAAATTCACAAATGGCTTGATCTTTGCAGCACTCTTGCCGAGTGTCGGAATATCGTCTGCCATTTTCAATGCATTATAAAAACTGATGTCTGCCGCAGCCGCATAATCTGCCACACGGTTTAAGGTTGTTGCACCGATTCCACGTTTTGGCACATTGATAATTCTGCGGACAGCAAGATCATCTCTTGCATTATCGATTGTTTTTAAATAGGCAAGCAGGTCTTTGATCTCTTTTCTTGCATAGAAGTTCACGCCGCCGACAATCTTATACGGAATATTGGATACAATAAATTTTTCCTCAAAAAGACGGGACTGTGCGTTTGTGCGGTAGAGAACAGCACAGTCACCGTAATGATATCTGCCGTCCTTCACACAGGCATTGATATCCTTTGCGACATACTCTGCCTCTTCATAGCCTGTCTCAAACTGCTTGAAACCGATTTTTTTCCCCGCTTCATTGTCTGTCCAGAGTGTCTTTCTTTTTCGTCCCATATTGTTGGAGATCACCCCATTTGCAGCATTTAAAATATTCTGTGTAGAACGGTAATTCTGTTCCAGTTTTATCGTCACTGCCTCCGGAAAATGTTTTTCAAAGTTCAGGATATTATAAATATTCGCACCGCGGAACTTATAGATAGACTGGTCATCATCACCAACGACACACAGGTTCTTATACTTTCTTGCAAGAATACTGATCAGTTCAAACTGTGCCGTATTCGTATCCTGATACTCGTCCACCATAATATAGCGAAAACGTTCCTGATAGTAGTCTAACACCTGGGCATCCGTTTTAAACAATTCAACCGTCTTTACGATCAGATCATCAAAATCAAGTGCATTATTCCGCCGCAGTGCATCCTGATACTCTCTGTAGATCTCTGCCTGTTTCCGTTTCGCAAAATCCCCGGAAGCGACCGCCCGGAGAGAAAATTCCTGTGGATCTACCAGTTCATCTTTTGCCTTGGAAATCGCAGCAAGCAGACTCCGCTCTTTGTAAATCTTGGTATCCACATTCAGACGTTTACAGATATCCTTCATCAGTGTCTTCTGATCATCGGAATCATAGATTGTAAAATTAGTGTCAAACCCGATGCGGTCAATATGACGTCTTAAAATGCGCACACAGGTAGAATGAAACGTTGATACCCAGATGCTCTCAGAGCCATATCCCACAAGCTGGTCGATTCTCTCACGCATCTCACCTGCCGCTTTATTCGTAAAGGTGATTGCCATAATATTGTATGGATTCACGCCCTTTTCTTCGATCAGATAAGCGGTTCGATGTGTCAGAACCCTCGTTTTTCCGGAACCTGCACCCGCCAAGATCAGAACCGGTCCCTCCGTGTGAAATACCGCTTCTCTCTGCTGTTCGTTCAATGTATCATAAATGCTCATAGACATCTCCATTTCCGTTGTTGTTTGTAATATTCAATCCCTTTTTTATTACAATATCATACTCCCATCTATTGTAACACATTATCCCTGCTTATGAACAGTAAAATCGAACATATTTTCTTTTTTTAACAATAAAAAATAACCGTCCAGCTCCTGAGAAAAGTTGACGGTTATTTTAACATTGATTTTTCGCCGGAGTAGATAGCTCACACCTATCTATCGGCTTTCCTGCTAAGTGCATTATATGACAAACATATATTTTTGTCAAATACACCCGTCTCTTTTTTTACTTTTTTTTACTTTTGCGTCAGAAAAAATCTACGACCGTCCACATTCAAATTCATACAATTAAATTCAATTGTATCTTGTCATCTAGTTTTCAATACTATATAATCTGATGTAGAGAATACGATTGAACCAGTAAGAGTAAAAGCAGGTAAAAAAATGAATACAAAACAATTTTTAAGTGATATATTAGATGAATTTAACAAAATCGACTATGTAAAACCGGAAGATATCCCGAATATCGATCTTTACATGGATCAGGTGACAACATTTATGGATTCCCAGCTTGCCACATCCAAGCGGCATGAGGACGATAAGATCCTGACTAAGACCATGATCAACAATTATGCAAAAAACGATCTTCTTCCTCCACCTGAAAAGAAAAAATATTCCAAAGAACATGTGCTGACTTTGATCTTTATCTACTATTTTAAAAGTATCTTAAGCATCAGTGACATCCAGAGTATCTTAAATCCGATCACGGACAGATATTTTGGAAAAGGCAGCTCCGAGATGAGTCTTGAGGATATCTATAAAGAAGTGTTCGGTCTGGAGCATCAGGAAACCTTAAATATCATGAAAGACCTTGCAAAGAAGTTTAACACCTCCATGAAAACTTTTGAGGGCATGGAAGGTGAGGATGCAGAGCTTTTACGGACATTCAGTTTTATCTGCATGTTAAGCTATGATGTCTACCTGAAAAAAACAATTATCGAGCGCATTGTCGATCAGATGCTGCACGAAGAAAAAGATCCTTCCAAAAAAGAAAAATAAAACCCGGTGCTGAATGGAACACTGTCTATACCAGACATGATCCGTGCAGCTCCGGGTTTTTCTTTTTTTCCGGGTTTTTCTATTCTGTTTTACGCTTCGTTTGTCTCTGATGCAGCCATTCTGGCAAATACCATGTCATATCCGTCATTCCCATAATTCAAAGAACGGTTTACACGGCTGATGGTCGCTGTGGAAGCACCTGTTTTCTCTGCAATATCAAGATATGTTTTCTGGTCACGTAACATCTTGGCAACCTCAAATCTCTGTGATAAGGAAAGCAGTTCATTCACAGTGCAGACATCTTCAAAAAAAGTATAACATTCTTCTCTGTTTTCCAGGCTTAAAATCGCATCAAAAAGATGGTCTACTGCCTCGGTCCTTAGTTTCTTGCTCATTTTACCTTCTCCTTCTCATAAATCAAAATGATATCATCTTTTACTATAATCAGAAACTTCCAATCTACGCACATTTTATCATAGTAAAGTTTTAAAGTAAATATCTGTTTTACACACTAAAGTGTTACAGATGCAAATTCTATAATAGTCGAATCCAGTTGAAAAAGCAACACTTATTTTCATATTAACTATAACTTTAATTTATACCTGACGGTATCCTGTTATTCTCCCAGAAAAACAGCCAGAAAAGCAATCAGACGCTCCATCTCCTGCTGGGTTCCGATGCTGATACGCAGATAATTGCTAATTCTCGGCTTGGAAAAATAGCGCACGAAAATGTTATGCTCCCGGAGTGCTTCAAATATTTCTTTTGCAGGAACTCTTTCATGTGTTGCAAAAATAAAGTTGCTCATGGAATCCCCAAAGGAAAATCCAAGCTTTTTCAGTTCGCACTTCGTCCATTCCCTTGTAGCGATGACTTTCGCACAGGTTTCCTCAAAATACTCCCTGTCCCTGATCGCCTGCACACCAAGTACAAGCGCTGTCTGATTGAGCGTGTAGGAATTGAAAGAATATTTCACATCATTGATATACCGGATCAGCTTTTCATTTCCCATCGCAAAGCCAAGCCGCATACCTGCCAGGGAACGCGATTTTGAAAAGGTCTGTACCACGAGAAGATTGTCATATTTTTCGATCAGAGGCAGCGCAGACTCCCCGCCAAAATCAATGTATGCCTCATCCACAACTACGATCACATTGCGGTTGTGTGCAATGATATCCTCAATCTCTGAGAGCGGCATGAGGATTCCGGTCGGTGCATTCGGATTTGGGAACACCACGCCGCCGTTGTCCCCATAATAGTCCTCTTTTCTGATCTGAAAATCATCATCTAACGCTTTTGTCTCAAACGGAATCCGAAGCATATTTGCCCACACATCATAAAAAGAATAGGTGATATCTGGAAACAGGATCGGCTTTTTGCTGTTAAAAAATGTCATAAATATCATGGCAAGCACATCATCCGAACCGACACCGGTAAACACCTGACTGCTCCTGATTCCATAATAATCTGCGATCGCATCGACTAACACTTTACAGGTCGGTTCCGGATAAAGTCTCAATTTGTCCGTATCAAAGTTCTTCAAAGCCTCTACTACGCCCGGTGCAGGCGGATATGGGTTTTCGTTGGTATTCAATTTGATCATGTCCGGCTGGTTTGGCTGCTCTCCCGGAACATACGGTTCCACTGTCCTTACATATTCTTCCCAGTTACTCATAAATTTTACTCTCTCCACTCTCTCGATTTTCCTGATATATTTCACAAATTCATTACAATCTGCTCATTTTATTCTGTATACAATCTGTAATCTTCTGCCAGTTTTTCAAACGCAGTCAGGGCATTTTTCACCGTCTCATGGGAAACACAGTAAGCAAGACGGACATAGCCTGCACATCCGAATGCGCTGCCCTTTACCATGATGATATTGTATTTTTTACCTGCTGCAACAAATTTTTCTTCGTCTGCATCCGGAGATTTTACCCACATATAAAAAGCGCCTTCCGGTTTGATGCAGTGAAAACCTAGCTTTTGCAGTCCTTCGTATAACATCTTTCTGTTTTCATCATAAAATGCCAGATTGGTTTTCTCATCCAGACATTTTGCAACTGCTTTCTGAAGCAGGGATGGCGCATTCACAAAGCCGAGGGTACGGTTGGATACAACAATGCCGTCAATGACCTGATCTGCATTTTCCACCTCATCCGGAACAACCACATATCCAATACGCTCACCCGGAAGGGAAAGGGATTTGCTGAAGGAATAACCTACAATTGTATTCCTATAGTATTTCGTCAGGAAATCCTCTTGATTTCCATCGTAGACAAGTTCACGGTAAGGCTCATCGGAAATCAGATAAATTTCGTGACCAATCTCCTTTTCCTTCTTTTCCAGGATCCCAGCCATCTTCTTCATGGTTTCTTCATGATAGATCACACCGGTCGGATTGTTCGGCGTGTTCACAATCACTGCCTTGGTCTTTTCATTGACCGCTTTTTCCAATGCAGCCAGATCCGGCTGGAATGTTTCAAAATCCGGCGCCACCTCCACGACTGCCGCATCAAAATTGGCTGCGTAGCTTTTGTACTCTCCAAAATACGGGGCGAACACGATCACCTCATCCCCCGGGTCTAAGATCGTTTTAAAAATAATGTTCAGACCTCCTGCCGCTCCCACTGTCATCACAATATTATGGGACGTAAATGCAGTGCCAAAACGCCTGTTTAAGTTCTCCGCGACCGCCTGACGGACATCCGGGTAACCGGCATTGTCCATGTATCCATGTAAAACCAGCGGATCGGTCTCATCCACCAGTTGCTTAATTGCCTCGTTCAATGCTGCCGGAGCCGGTGTTGCAGGATTCCCCAATGAAAAATCATACACGTTCTCTCTTCCCACCCTGGCGGCAAGTTCATTTCCCTCTACAAACATTGCACGGATCGCAGAACTTCCCTGCAATGCCTTCTGTATTTTCTGTGAAATCATATTCTCTTCCTCACTGTTTTCTTACTCTCGAATGTTTTTCCTGCTGTCTGCACCGTAAATGTGTAGATCCACGGAACAATTATTACTTTACAACAATACTGTATGAAAGTAAATAGATAAAAAAAGAAAACTGCCACAGGACATTTTCCTTACGGATACTGCCCCGGACAGTTTTTGTTTATTAAAAATACTCCCCTGTATTTTTATGCATTGACGGTATCTACGAACTTCTGGAACGCTTTTCTGCCTTCCTCTGTGCATTTGTAAACACCTGCGTCCAATAAAACTTCTTTGAACACAAGACCGATTTCTGTCTGAATGATCTCATGTAATTTTTCCGGTGTGATCTCACCCTCCAGGCCGCTTCCTGCCGTAAATCCATACTTCGGCAGAAATTCCTCCACCCAGTCTGCATGTTTTGCAAGCACTTCATCCTCACGGATTTCTGCGCCGTCTAAGATTGCCTGCTCCAATGCAGCCATCTCATCTTTTAATCTGGCTGGAAGCACTGCAAGTCCCATAACCTCGATCAGACCAATGTTTTCTTTTTTGATATGATGAAGTTTTGCATGTGGATGGTAAACACCCAGCGGATGCTCCTCTGTCGTGATATTATTGCGGAGTACAAGATCTAACTCATAATCATTGCCGCGTTTTCTTGCGATAGGAGTGATCGTGTTATGTGGTTCGCCCTCTGTCTCTGCAAAAATAAATGCATCTTCATCCGTATAACCTCTCCATGCAAGTAAAATCTTATCTGCGAGCTCGATCAGGCGCTCTTTTTGTGGTGCGCTGATACGGATCACGGACATTGGCCATTTTACGATTCCGGCTTTCACATCCTCAAATCCCTTGAAGACCAGCTCTTTTTCCACCGGTGCTTTTGCCATAGCGAACTCATAATGTCCACCCTGAAAATGATCGTGGCTCAAAATAGATCCACCAACGATCGGAAGGTCAGCATTCGATCCGACAAAGTAATGTGGGAACTGCTCTACAAAATCCAACAGTTTTCCAAAGGTTGCTTTCTCGATTTTCATCGGTGTATGCTCTGCGTTAAAAACGATACAGTGCTCATTGTAGTAAACATATGGTGAATACTGGAAAAACCAGTCACTGTGGTTGATCGTTACCGGAATGATCCTGTGGTTCTGTCTTGCCGGATGGTTCACACGTCCTGCATATCCCTCGTTTTCTTTGCACAGAAGGCATTTTGGATAACCGCTCTGTTTTGCAAGCTTGGCTGCTGCGATCGCCTTCGGATCTTTTTCCGGTTTGGAGAGATTGATGGTGATATCCAATGTTCCAAACTCGGTATCTGCAGTCCATTTCTGGTCTTTTTTGATACGATATCTACGAATGTAGTTTGTATCCCTGCTTAATTTGTAAAAATAGTCAGTTGCCCCCTTTGGGCTGATCTGATAGAGTGCCTGGAATTTTTTGATCACTTCACTTGGTCTTGGCACAAGCATGCCCATGATCTTTGTATCAAATAAATCTCTGTATGTGATCGTGTCTTCCGGCATCAGTCCATCTTCTGCCGCATAATCGAGCATCTCATTTAAGATGTCTTCCAATGCTGCCTCTGCACTCTCCTGCGTCATCGGAGTTCTCTTTGCATAGGCTGCTGCCACTTCATCTTCTAATTCATCCAGATGAAAAAGTTCTAACAGGCGGTTAATGGTAAATCTCCTGTCTTCCGGCTCTACCAGCCCGGTCACAAGACCATATTCTGTCAATTCTAAAATTCTTTCCTGAATCATTGTGTTATCCTCTTTATTTAAGAATTATTTAGATAATTGCGAAACTCTGATTTAGGTTGTAACAATTGTGAAGAATTAACAAAATTTTCGAAGACACGCTTCCGCTACGTGTCGCTCGCAACGGTACTAAGAACTCATCTCCTGTATTTCAATTCTGATAAATCAGAATGAAATACAGAATCTGACTTCTAAGAACCGGCGGCTCCCCAGTGTCTTCTCAAGCTTTTGTCAATTTTTCACAATTTAAATCTACTTATTTATGAGTTTCGCAATTATCTATAAGAATTATTAATCCAATTTTACTGGACCGTCACCGATCTCAACCACATAGAAATCAGCAGCGTAACCGATTTTATCTTTGTAAGCAGCACCTACTTTTTCAATAAAGGAATCCACTGCCTCATCCTTTACGATGCTGACGGTACATCCACCGAATCCTGCACCTGTCATGCGGGAACCGATCACTCCGTCTACTTTCCATGCCTCTTCCACCAATGTGTCAAGCTCGATACCGGTTACTTCGTAATCATCACGAAGGGAAACATGGGAGGCGTTCATTAACTCACCAAACAGAGCAACATCGTTATTCTTTAATGCTTCCACTGCCTTGATGGTTCTCTGGTTCTCATAAACCGCATGTTTTGCACGTTTTACCCTGACAGGATCTTTGATCGCATCTTTGTACTGTTCAAACTGTTCCTCCGTGAGTTCACCAAGGGAATCAATTTTAACAACTTTCTGGAGTTCTGCCAGTGCAGTCTCGCACTCACTTCTTCTCTCATTGTATTTGGAATCTCCAAGCCCACGTTTTTTGTTGCTGCAGGAGATCACGATCTTTGCATTTTCCAGTTTGATCGGTGCATACTCATATTTTAAAGTTGCTGTGTCAAGGAAAATCGCATGACCTGCTTTTCCCATTGCAATCGCAAACTGATCCATGATACCACAGTTTACGCCGTTGAATTTATTTTCAGAGAACTGTCCGATCAGCGCAAGATCCTGATTTGTCACGTCGAATCCAAACATATCTTTTAAAATATATCCGGTCAGAACTTCAACTGATGCAGAAGAAGAAAGTCCGGAGCCGTTTGGAATATTACCAAATAAAACAAGATCCATGCCCTGCTCTACTTTCATTCCCTTCTCGCCAAACGCCCACATAACTCCCTTTGGATAGTTCGTCCAGTCAGCTTCTTTTTCCGGCTTTAAACCTTCTACTGAGGACTCGATCACACCGAGCTGCTCAAAATTCATGGAATAGAAACGAAGTTTCTTGTCATCTCTTTTTCTTGCAACACCATATGTACCAATGGTGAGTGCACAAGGGAAAACGTGTCCTCCGTTGTAATCGGTATGCTCACCGATCATGTTCACACGTCCCGGTGCAAAATAAACACCGATTTCACCCTCATCCCCGAATAACTCTTTAAATTTTGCTAATACATCTTCCCAGATCATAAAATCCTCCTTGTTTTGCGAAGCAAAATCCGAACCCTTGTGAGGAGAGGATTTAGCCTCCTTGTTTTGCGCTTCTGCGCATCTTCCGTTTCCTGTTACTATTACATTATCATGTTCGTTTTTACATTGCAACCAATTGACCGCAGACTGCAACAATAAAAAAGAAAGATGCAACATTTTTACATGTCACATCTTTCTTGGAATGTGTCACGGAAGCTGTCCGTCTTTTTCCACATTCTGCTTAAACAAAGCCAGAACCTGCTCCGTGATAATGTTCCGGATTTCTCTGTTTGGCACTGCAAGTCTGAATCTTTTTGTATCAACTCTGCCTTTATGTGTAAGATATCCCGCCATGAAAAGTGTACTCCAAAGGTTATCCATGGATGCATACAGTTCATTATAAGTCAGATCCTCACGTATATCTTTTTCTACGATTTCACCATTTACAAGTCTCTCTAAGTCTGTTTTTGCCAGCCCCTTTGCTGCTCCTGCACTTTCTATAAAATGTTTCAGCACATCGTTTCCACTGGTATTAGTCCAATAATTCTCCGGTGGAAGCATCGGATTCCTTCTGTGCGCATCGCAATAATTAATGACATCCCACGGGCAATAAACATCTGCATTTCCAAAGCGGTATCCGTCATACCACTCTTTTACCGTTTCATAGTGTGTATCCTGACCGTAATAATGAAGCATTTCTTTCACTTCATCATCGACAAATCCAAACGTCTCATCATACTCTTCATCAAGGATTGAATTTGTCTTAAAATTGTTCAGTCCTGTAAAAATGCTCTCCTTTGCCACACGCAGACAGCCTGTTAAAACTGCAAATTTTAAACTACTGTTTGTCTTTAACACGTTTTCAAATAAATTTCTGACAAGTAAAACCATCTGGTCATAGTAACCATTCTCGTTTGCCTTGGCAAGAGGTACATCATACTCATCAATGAGTACAATCACTTTTTTCTCATAATACTTTTCCAGTAATGCAGTCAGCGTTTTCATACTGTATACAAGTGTGTCCTCGCCCATATCTCCTGTAACAAGTGACATATATTCTGCCTTGTCTATGTCATCTAACCTATTTCCACTCATGATAATCCGGTGCATTTTCGCTTCTTCCATCACAATCCGTTTCAACAGGCTGCGTGCATTTTCGTAACTGTCTGCATTTACCCCTTTTAAACTGATTGATATGACCGGATACTTTCCCATATATGCATCACATAAAGCCTTATTCTTAGAAATATATAATCCTTCAAACAGCGACTGATCTGTACCGATTTCAAAGAAACATTTGAGCATACTCATATTCAATGTCTTACCAAACCGACGTGGACGCGTGAACAGATTGACCTCTCCCCAGTTATTTAAAAGCTGCTCGATCAGACCGGTTTTATCAACATAATAAAAACCATCTCTGCGGATTTTTTCAAAATTTTCAATTCCAACAGGTAATTTTATAAATTCTGCCATAGCTGCCTCTCCAAACTATTTTTTTGCTATTTCTACTTAAGTATAACAAATCTATCGCATAAATGATAACGTTAAATGTAACTGTATGATAGGCGATGAACTGCTCTTTATTTGGAATATAAGAAACATAGCGCGAAGCAAAGATATTGTTAGGCAAACCGCCGAGAGCATATCTTATGCGTTCTGTTTTCTATATGCGTAAAGATATTCCTGTGCTTTTTGCAGTGAAACATTCAACTTTTTTTGAAGTCTTGCTAAAATATCCTCCTCGGAAAGTCCAAAGTCATTCCCCATTTCAATAATACCTTTTGCCTCTCCTTCATTCCATGTTTCCTGAAATACACTGACCATACCTTTCTCTCCTTCCCCAATCAATTCATTATAATCAATTTTTCCATTCATAGTGCCTGCTACTGTCATAATAACAGCTTTGTCTACCTTATGTTTTCTTGTATAATCTATTGCTTTTTCTTTTTTTCCATCTGTTCTTCCACTTCTGCTTAAAAGAATTTCAAGCAGATTAAATAAATCCTGATTATTTACATTATGCAATACCAGATTATTTTTTCCGGCTTCCACCAGATGTATTTTATAATCATTCACAAATGTTTCCATTGCTTTTGGAATATTTAGCATCCCATGCAAAGATACTGCTCCATCCCACGGCTTCTCACCATAATAGATAACGATTGTAATAACAGGAATAAATTTATCTGTTTTCTTCATTCCCGACAGATATTCATCTTCTGTTAATCCTTTTTCTTTTTTACGCTTTGCCGCATTGTCATCATACTGCTTTTTGTATGTACTATAATCATATCCCATCACTCTTAACGGCATTGCATAATGGATACATTCCTGTCCCTCCAATCCAAGTATAACAAATTCAGCATCATAAGTGGTAGATTTTTTTCTGATTTTAACGTTATCTCTTGCTGCCACAATACTCTGTATATACTCCTTGTGTTCTAATACCAAAGATTCCTCTGTATCCATATCTTCTAATTCTTCCGGTTTTATAACCTTATTTCCATTAAATAAAACTGCATTAAAAATATCTGCAAACTGTTCGTTATTCCGCCAGTAATTCTTTACTACAGTATCTGCTTTCAATACTTTTTTTCCCATATATAATTGCTCCTTCCTATATACCTGATATTTCAGGAAAATAGTTTCGTCGCTTTTTGCACTTGCAGTTTTAACTGGATTTTTATGCAGACCTTGCACCCTCAATTTGATAAAAAAGATTTCCTTATTACCATAACTTGTATCGAAAAAATTGTCAATTTGTTTTTGACATAACATAAATATAGAAAAACAGCCCCTTTTTCACAGGGACTGTCCTTCTTGTAATTTTATTTTCTTATCACTTTATTCCACATCAACCTTCACCTTCGGTAAATGCCAGATATCATCCACATATTCCTGAATCGTTCTGTCGGATGAGAACTTGCCGGAATGTGCAGTGTTTAAGATAGCGCTCTTTGCCCAGGCGCTCTTGTTCTTGTAATACTCCATGATCTTCTTCTGCGCTTCTGCATAAGAACGGAAGTCTGCAAGAATGAAGTAAGTATCCGCGTACTGTGTGCTGTGTGTATTCAGCAGTGAATTGTACAGGTCACGGAAAAGTTCGGAGTCGTTCGGTGAGTAGAATCCGTTCACTAACTGTGTCAGAACTTTGCGGATATCCTGATCCGTGTTGAAAATCTGCATCGGATCATAATCACGGTTATGCTCATGTGCGATGACTTCGTCAGAGCTCATACCGAAAATGAACATATTATCCGGTCCTACTTCCTCGTACATCTCTACATTCGCACCGTCCATCGTTCCAAGTGTCAGGGCACCGTTTAACATGAACTTCATATTACCGGTACCGGATGCCTCTTTACTTGCAGTCGAAATCTGCTCGCTGACATCTGCTGCTGCAAAGATCCACTCTGCATTGGAAACTTTGTAGTCCTCGATAAATACCACTTTGATCTTATTATTGATACTCTTATCATTGTTGATCACTTCTCCAACGCTGTTGATCAGTTTAATGGTAAGTTTTGCATTTTTATAACCGGCTGCTGCCTTTGCACCAAAAATGAATGTTCTTGGAACAAATTCCATATCCGGATGCTCTTTGATCTCGTTATAGAGATACATAACATGAAGGATATTCAACAGCTGACGTTTGTACTCATGAAGACGTTTCACCTGCACATCAAAGATGGAATCCGGATCTACATCAATTCCATTGTGCTCTTTGATATATTTTGCAAGGCGCACTTTATTCTGGTGCTTGATCTCCAGAAACTCCTGCTGTGCTTTTATATCATCTGCATAAGGCGCAAGTTTCCTGATCTGGGAAAGGTCTGTGATCCAGCCTTCTCCCACATGTGCTGTCACCCAGTCAGCCAGAAGCGGGTTCGCATGTGCTAAGAAACGTCTCTGTGTGATACCATTGGTTTTGTTATTGAACTTCTGCGGCATCATCTCATAGAAATCTTTTAACTGCTCTTTTTTCAAAATCTCTGTGTGCAGTCTGGCAACACCGTTGACAGAATAACCTGCAACGATCGCAAGATGCGCCATTTTTACCTGACCATCATATAAAATTGCCATTTTTGCAATTTTATCATTGTTGCCCGGATACTGCTCCTGGATCTGTAAAACAAAACGGCGGTTGATCTCTTCCACGATCTGATATACACGCGGAAGCAGTCTCTGGAAAATCTCGATCGGCCATTTTTCAAGAGCCTCAGCCATAATGGTATGGTTGGTATAAGCAACACAGTGGGTTGTGATATCCCACGCATCCTCCCAGCTTAAGCCTTCCTCATCCAGCAAAATACGCATTAACTCTGCCACTGCAACCGTCGGATGTGTATCATTCATCTGGAATACTGCTTTCTCAGGCAGCTGATGGATATCCTCATGATGCTTTTTGAATCTTGCGATCGCACGCTGTAAACTTGCAGATACGAAGAAATACTGCTGTTTTAAACGAAGTTCTTTTCCCTGAATATGATTGTCATTCGGATAAAGGACTTCCACCAGGTTACGTGCAAGGTTTTCCTGCTCTACCGCTTTGTTATAATCTCCTTTATCAAAGGAATCTAACTGGAAACCTTCCTTAGGCTCTGCATCCCAGATCATCAGCGTATTTACCATATGATTATCATATCCTACGATCGGCATATCGTATGGGATCGCCATAACGGACTGATAGCCTTCATGGATAAATCTGGTGTTGCCATTTCCCATGTCTTCGGTACGGACATAGCCGCCGAATTTGATCTCGTAGGAATACTCCGGTCTGCGAAGTTCGAATGGGTAGCCATTCTTTAACCAGTTATCCGGTACCTCTACCTGAAAACCATCCGAAATCTGCTGTTTGAACATACCATAACGGTAACGGATACCGCAGCCGTAAGCTGCGTATCCGAGTGTTGCCAGTGATTCCATAAAGCATGCTGCAAGACGTCCAAGACCACCGTTTCCGAGTGCAGGATCCGGCTCCTGATCTTCGATCACGTCAAGATTCAGTCCGATTTCTTCCAGAGCTTCTTTCACTTCTTTGTAAGCTTTTAAATTGATCAGGTTATTTCCAAGCGCACGGCCCATCAGAAATTCCATTGACATATAATAGACAATCTTTGGATCCTGATCGTCAAATGCCTGCTGGGTTGCCAGCCAGTCATCGATCACAACGTCTTTTACGACGTAGGATACCGCCTGGAAAATCTCCTGCTGGCTTGCTTCTTTTAACTGTTTGCGATACATATGACGGACTGTCTCTGTTACATCATTGATAAATTTTTTCTTATTGAAGACTGCTGCTGATTTAGACATTTCCTTACTCTCCTTTTTTTACACCTAAAAGAACGGTTTCCCCATTAATATTCCATTCTTTCTCGTATCCATCCACACTGCCAGCTACAACATCAAGTCCGAGTACATCTGCTTTGATCGCATCACCATATTTGTCAAAGATGGCAGCCACTTTGTCATCTGCCTGATAAGAGATCATGATCTTATCCATCACTTCGAATCCTGCTTCTTTTCTCATGGTCTGGATCTTGCTGATGATCTCACGCACAAATCCTTCTTCAATTAACTCCGGTGTTAAGTTGGTATCAAGGACAACGGTTACTGTATTGTCCCCCTCCGTTACATAACCTTCCATCTGTGTCATTGTAATTAACAGATCTTCCTCTGCTAATTTTACATCATCACTGACAGACTTCAAAGTGATAAATCCATTTTCCTTTAACTCTGCCATAGCAGCGTTTCCGTCAAGCTCTGCTAAAGCTTTCTGGATCTGTCCTAAATATTTTCCATATTTTGGTCCTACAGTACGGAGCTGTGGTTTGAATGTATAGCTTGTGTAGGAACTTACATCATCGGTAAAGGAAACTTTCTTTACATTCAGCTCATCCTCGATGATCTCTTTGAAGTACTCTGAAAGTTCAAATGGAGCTTTGACAAACATATTTCCGATTGGCTGACGGTTCTTGATGTTTGCTGCATTACGGCACGCACGGCCCATAACCACGATCTTTAATACCTCATCCATATTTTTCTCTAACTCTTTGTCAATGTATGCTTCATTAACGGTTGGGAAGTCACATAAATGAATACTTTCCGGCGCATTTTTATCAATGCTGCACACAAGATTCTGATAGATTTCCTCTGTCATGAACGGGATCATTGGTGCTGCACATTTACAGATCTCTACTAACGCTGTGTAAAGTGTCATGTAGGCATTGATCTTATCCTGCTCCATTCCTTTTGCCCAGAAACGTTCACGGGAGCGTCTTACGTACCAGTTACTCATATCGTCCACAAACTCATCGAGTGCTCTTGCAGCTTCCGGGATCTTGTAACTGCCAAGGTTATCATCCACAGCGCCGATCACGGTATTTAATTTGGACAGTAACCATTTATCCATCACGGATAATTTATCATATTCCAGTTTATATTTTGTTGCGTCAAATCCGTCAATGTTTGCATACAGTACAAAGAATGCATAAGTGTTCCATAAGGTGCTTAAGAACTTACGCTGTCCCTCCTGCACTGCTTTTCCATGGAAACGGTTTGGAAGCCATGGAGCGCTGTTGATGTAGAAATACCAGCGGATCGCATCTGCTCCGTAAGTCTCTAATGCATCGAACGGATCGACTGCATTTCCTTTGGATTTGGACATTTTCTGTCCGTTCTCATCCTGTACATGTCCTAAAACGATAACGTTTTCATAAGGAGCTTTATTAAACAGTAAGGTGGACTCTGCCATCAGGGAATAGAACCATCCTCGTGTCTGGTCTACCGCCTCGGAAATGAACTGAGCCGGGAACTGCTGTTTGAACAAATCCTCATTTTCAAATGGATAATGGTGCTGTGCAAACGGCATTGCTCCTGAGTCGAACCAGCAGTCGATCACTTCCGGCACCCTGTGCATGGTCTTGCCACAGTCAGGACATTTGAAGGTCACAGCGTCGATATACGGTCTGTGTAATTCCACTTTGGCATCATCCGGGTTTCCGCTTCTCTCTGCTAATTCGGCACGGCTTCCGATAGACTCCTGATGTCCGCAGCCTTCACATTCCCATACATTTAAAGGAGTTCCCCAGTAACGGTTACGGGAGATTCCCCAGTCCTGGATGTTCTCAAGCCAGTCACCGAAACGTCCTTTACCGATGGATTCCGGGATCCAGTTTACAGTATTATTATTACGGATCAGGTCATCTTTGACTGCTGTCATCTTGATGAACCATGACTCTCTTGCATAGTAAATAAGCGGTGTATCACATCTCCAGCAATGTGGATATTCGTGTTCGAACTTTGGTGCGTCAAATAATTTGCCCTGCGCATCCAGATCTTTTAATACTTCAGGGTCAGCTTTTTTTACAAATAATCCAGCATAAGGTGTCTCTTCTGTCATCTCACCTTTTCCGTTTACAAACTGGACAAACGGAAGATCGTACTTACGTCCGACATTCGCATCATCTTCACCGAATGCAGGAGCAATATGAACGATACCAGTACCATCAGACATCGTTACATAAGTGTCACAGGTAACAAAATGTCCTTTTTTATGCTGTTTTGCTGCCACTTCTGCTGCACATGCATATAACGGCTCATATTCTTTGTACTCTAAATCTTTTCCGGTGTAAGTCTCTAATACTTCATATGCTTTGACACCTTCCTCTTCATTGCCAAGCTTTCCTAACACTTTGTCAAGAAGTGCCTCTGCCATGTAGTAGGTGTATCCGTCTGCGGCTTTTACTTTGCAGTAAGTCTCATCCGGGTTCACACAGAGTGCAACGTTGGATGGAAGTGTCCACGGAGTTGTGGTCCATGCGAGGAAATAAGCATCCTCTCCGACAACTTTGAAACGTACCACTGCGGAACGCTCTTTTACGGTCTTGTAACCCTGTGCAACTTCCTGCGAAGAAAGTGGTGTACCACAGCGAGGGCAGTAGGGAACGATCTTGAAGCCTTTGTATAACAATCCTTTGTCCCAGATCTGTTTTAATGCCCACCATTCGGACTCAATAAAGTTGTCATCATAGGTGACATATGGGTTTTCCATATCTGCCCAGAAACCAACGGTTCCTGAGAAATCTTCCCACATTCCCTTGTATTTCCATACAGATTCCTTACATTTTTTGATGAAAGGTTCCATACCGTACTCTTCGATCTGCTCTTTTCCGTTTAAGCCGAGCATCTTCTCTACCTCTAACTCAACCGGGAGTCCGTGTGTATCCCATCCAGCTTTACGCGGAACATATTTTCCCTTCATAGTCTGGTATCTTGGGATCATGTCTTTGATAACACGTGTCAACACGTGTCCGATATGTGGTTTTCCGTTTGCAGTAGGAGGTCCGTCATAGAATGTGTAGGTCTCTCCCTGTTTGCGCTGTTCCATGGATTTTTTGAAGATGTCATGATCTTCCCAGAACTTCTCTGTCTGCTTTTCCCTGTCAACGAAGTTCATATTTGTTTCAACTTTGTTATACATGTGATCTTTCCTCTTTCTTCATTTTACTGATGCACGTCAGTTTGTTCTTTTTTTTGCAGCCGCACGGCTCATGCCTGACGTGCAAAAAACCCCTTCTTCCTGTAAATAGGACGAAGGGGTTATATTCGTTGTACCACCTAATTACAATGTACAGATTTTATAAAAATCATATACCCGTTCCCTGTAACGTAGGAAAAACGTCAGTGCCTACTCTGTAAAAACATTTTGGACTGCGACTGGGAAGTGATGTTCATTCCTAAGATACTCGCACCGGTTCACACCATTCCCGGCTCTCTTTGCCTTTCTCTTAACAACTACTGTCTTCGTCATCGTCTTTTCTTTTTCACAATGAACCAGCCATTGCTTTCAATCTCCTGTGATTATACAGAGATTTCCCCGAAAAGTCAAGATTTTCCACCTATCTTAATGACTTTCGTTTCGTCCTGCTGATCACATTGATAAATCTTTCGCGGATGTTCTGGATCATCAGATCTTCCTCCCGGTCATTTCCGTCAAACGGCACAAAACCGCCTGCCATCGTAGCATGCCCGCCACCGCTTCCGATGCCTTTTAACGCCTTGCTTATAATTTTTCCGGCATCTAATGTTGGACGCTCACTCCGTACAGAAATTTTGATCCCTTCTTTTTTTCTGGAATAGACCACTGAAAAAGAGACTTCCACCAATGCAAGCATAAAATCTGACACACTGGCGATCAGAGCCTCCGGGCAATCCCTTCCGGTATCTGCAAAACTGATATTCTCAAACACCTCAATGCTTGAGATCGCCTTGGAATACGCCATCAGATCTTCAAAATAGAGTGTACTGTTCTCTAAGAGATAAATCATATCCTGATCACACAGGTCAAACATGCGCCAGATCATTTCCATATCCATTTTGCATACGCCTCTCGACAATTTCTGTGTATCCATACGGATTCCAAACGTCAGCGCTGTTGCAATTCTTTGATCCATCGGTATTTCATTTTCAAAAAAATATTGTGCTATGATCGATGCGCAAGCCCCGACACCCGGCCGGATATCCGTAAACCGGTAATCCGTTTTCTCATAAACCGGATGATGGTCGATGCAGATGATCTCATCCCCGGTCATATCGATAATGTTGGAATTGCCCTTCTGCGCATCTACCAGGATAACCTCGTCGTCCTCCGTGAGTTCACTGCCAATATTCTCAATATTTACCAGTCTGATGTCCAAAATCTCTCTCAGCTTGTCAGTACTGTAACGGTCGATTTTCCCCTTATAGCAGATCGTCGCATGAATCCCGCGAAGCTTTAACAGTTCCTGCAGACCGAACGCACTTGCAATGGCATCCGGATCCGGAAAATTATGTGTCTGGATATAAACATGTTCTCTGTTGATCTGTGTTACTAACTCATCTAATTTTGTCATATGATAAACCCTTATAATTTCTTACCGCAGAGCAAAATATTGGTCTGCTGTCTCTGTAAGTTCCTCAAATGTATGGATTTCCGGCACGTCCGCTGCAATTGTTCCAAACCCATATGCTGCGTGGATGAACCCGACACCTGCGTGGCAGCTGGCGTCATAATCCCCCTGGATATCGCCGACATACACTGCCTCCGTCAACCCGTTCCGGTCTGCTAATAGTCTGATATTATCGCCCTTCTGTTTCAGATTGTTTCCATAACACTCTATATCTTCAAAGTATTTTCTAAAACCGTAATGATCTAAAAACGCCTCGATATAACCGCTCTGACAGTTGCTCACGATGTAGAGCGGATACTTTTCTTTCAGTTCAGAAAGTGTCTCCTCCAATTTGGGATACAAAACTCCACCATGCTCTCTCAGGTAGTCATTTTCCATGGAGCAGCACTGATCTAACAATTTCATGCGCGCCTCTTTTTCCAGTTCCGGGAAAAGAATGTCTGCGATCACATCCATGGTCTTTCCCATAACCCCCTGAATATCCTGCTCCGTCAGTTTTTTATCGACAGAGCCATCCTGTTTTATGGCAAGATTCCATGATTCTGCAACGTTCGCTGCCGAGTCCCACAGCGTTCCGTCCATGTCAAAAATAATTCCTTTTTTCATACTTCTCCTTTTCTATCCATTATCCACAAAAATTTCTTTTTTAACCAAGATTATAAACTTTTGTATATTTTTCTTTGAAATAACGAATCAGCGGTTCTGCTGAAACTTCTTTGCCGCAGACGTATCTAATCACTTCTTTCGGGCTTCTGGTAGAACCATACCGATGAATCTTCTCATTCAGCCATTTTGTAATCTCACCGATTCTTCCCTCCGCGAGCAGCGCATCCACAGAGCCAAGTTCTTCCTCCAGACAATCTAAATACATGCCGTCATAAATACTGCCAAGCAGATAGGATGGAAAGTATCCAAAAGAACCGTCAGACCAGTGCATATCCTGCAAAATTCCTTCCGCATCATCTGCCGGAGTAATCTGTAAATATTCCTGCATTTTCTGATTCCAGAGTGCCGGAAGTTCCTCCACTTTCACATGGTCGCGGAAAATTGCCTTCTCGATCTCATATCTTAAAATAATATGGAAACAGTAAGTCAGTTCATCTGCCTCTGTGCGGATAAAACTGTTTCTCACATGATTGACTTCCTTATAAAATTCATCCAACGAAACGTCCTGAAGCTGTGGCATTTTTTCCTGCACTTTTGCATAAACCGGAATCCAGAAATTCTTATTTCTTCCAAGAATGTTCTCATAAAAACGGGACTGGCTCTCATGGATTCCCATATAACTGCAGCTTCCCGCTACCGTTCCGTCATAATCCGGATTCACATTCTGCTCAAAAATCGCATGACCACCCTCATGGATTGCCGAATACATCGCACTGAGCGGATCATGTTCATAAAAATGATTGGTCACACGCACATCCTTTGACGAAAAATTCAGTGTAAACGGATGTGTAGATTCCCCGGTTGTTCCTCTGTTCCAGTCAAATCCGATATAACTCAGCAAAAGCTTCTCCACTTCCTTCTGCGCATTCTTGTCAAATGAAGCATGAAACTTGCTGTCATCCGGCTGTTTCGCTGCAAGCACTTTCTGCACCAGAGGAATCAGCTCTGCTTTTAAATCTTCAAACAGGCGGTCCATCGTAGCGGAATCCATTCCTTTTTCATACTGGTCTAACAGTGCGTCGTAAACTTCTTTTTTCGGATCTGTGTAACCGGTCATCTCCGCTGTCATATCGATCATTTTCTGCAAATGTGGGGCAAAAATAGAAAAGTCTGCTTTTTCCTTCGCTTCCTCCCACGCATTCTCCGATTCCGACTGTGCTTTCACGAAGCCTTCATAAAATTCTTTTGGAATTCTGCGATTTCTGTCCATATCTGTTTTCATTTTATTTACAACAAACTTCCACTTATCGTCAAGCTTTTCAAACTCTTCCGGCTCTGCCAGTGTATCCAATAACGTTTTCAGTTCATCCGAGGTCGACATGGAAAACTGCTCCGTTGAAAAATAAGTGAGTGCATCGCTGTGTCCTGCAAATCCTTCCTTTGGAGTGTTGGTTCTCATATCCCAATACAATAATGTGTTCACATGGTTGAACTGTTCCATTTTCTCTAAATATTTCTGTAACTGTTCTAACTTATCGTTCATCATAATCCCCTTATATTTTTCCGTAATCCTGTTATCTGATTAGTGGTCGTCATAACAAAAACCATGCAGGTATTTTTCACCCACATGGTTTTATCTTATCACATAATATTTATGCTGTCACTCGCTGTTTCCGAAGAATGTTCCAGGTAATGACTGCTATCACAATTGTTAAGGCAATCACTAGAGCCACAATTCCCTGTGGCGTGAATTTTCCACCCAGAAACAGCCCTAATTTCGCAAGTTCACCGGAAAGCTTTTCATTCTTTGCAATATTCATGGGAACCAGACAGATTATCATCCAGACCGCCCATAAAATCCATAACACTTTCATGCCATATCTTAAAATAACTGCGCCGAAAAACATTTCCACTGCTGTAAATACGACCAGGACACCTGACAGATAGTTCCATGTAAAAAAGTTTGTCAGGTCAATTTCCATAACCGCCTGTGGAAATGCATTTTCCAGCAAAAACTTCTCAACTACACCAAACACAACGATCTCAAGTTCCAGCACTGCGATCTCCAGCAGATTAAAAAGTACATAGCCTGAGACAAAGCTTTTTCTGGTCGCACCCAGGGAAATTGCCATGTTAAAATCCCCCATAAAAGAAAGAGTTATCCCAAATAAATGTATAAAAGCAAAGGCGATGACCGCCAGCATGGTTCCGGCTGTTGCACAGGTATTCTCTTTTGCCACGTTCATCACAATAAATACAACGATCAGACCAATTAAGTATCCCACAGCAGTAATTCCAAGAAATTGCAAAAGCTCTGCTTTCCGCACCTTACACTGAATCAAAAAACTGTTCATTCTTTCCGCCTCCCAACTTATGCTTTCACTTCGTAATGTCTCATTTCACGGAAAAGTGCCATGACACTGACTGCATACAACAAGACACTGATCATTGCCCCTATCGCAAGCAATATCCACAGTACATTGGTATGTATTCCATTAATCCATTCCATGATCTGGTCAATAAATCCAATTCCTGTCACAATTCCGCCGACCATGCATAATACCACAAAGACGATTCCTATGATCATTCCTTTTATCCCGAAATGCATCTGCGCAACCGATACAAGCTGTCCGACCGCTGTCATAAATACAAACAGGACAGCGATCAGTACATTCAGCTTTCCATCAAACTTTCCGCTGCTCATAAAGCCTGCAAGCGCCAGAATGATATAGGCACTCACTACATAGACTACGCAGAAAATCTGTGCGCCAAAGACTGCTTCCCTTCTTCCGGAGCCAAAAGACAATGTCAGCGGCAGATATGCTCCCACATAGGAAACCGGTCCGATCAGCGCAAATAGAACGCTTATGATCCCGCCATAAAAATAAGCTGTTTTCCAGAAATCCCTGAATATACTGCCGCTTCCCATATTAAATAGGAATCCATATACAACCATAAAAATCAACATCATGCCGGTCAGCTGCAATCCTGATTTTCCCCAGAATAGAACATTTCTCTTAATAATCCTGCTCTCTGCCATGTCTACTCCTCCATTCCGCAAAGGGATACAAACAATTTTTCCAGATTGAGCGGCTGTATGGTGACATCATAGCCTTCCGGCAGCTTCTGTCCTTCCTCCAAAAGGATCGTCACACTCTTGCTTCTTCCCATCTTCTCTTCATGATGTCTCTCATAGCCTTCCGTTGCCTGATCCACAACTTCTGCAAGACCACTTACATGGTAGCTTCTCTCCAGAAGTTCCTGCGTATTTTCTTTCAGCAGCACCTCGCCATTTTTGATCATGACCACTTCTTCCATCAGGTCTGTTGCTTCCTCGATAATATGTGTGGAAATAACGAAGGTACGTCCGGTCTCTGTATATTCCTCCATCAGTTTATGGTAAAAATAATCACGCATTACAACATCAAGGCCTGCCACCGGTTCATCCATAAACGTAAAATCGGCTTTGCTTGCAAGTGCTACGATAATCGTCACCATGGACAGCATACCTTTGGACATTTTATTGATACGCTGTTTTGTATTCAGTTCAAATTTTTTGATCAGTTCCTCCGCAAGTGCCTGATCCCAGTCTGGATAGTAATAGGAAGCAGTTTTCAGATAATCTTTTACTTTCATGCCGCTCACGCCGCTTCCATAGAGATTGATGGACAACTCTCTGGAAAAGCAAATGTGATCTAACGCCTTGCGGTTCTCCCATACATTTTCACCATTCCATGTCACAGTTCCTTCGGATGCCGGATTCTGTGCGGACATAATGGATAACAATGTCGTCTTTCCGGCACCGTTTCTTCCAATCAGTCCATAAATCTTTCCTTTCTCCAATGTGAGATTGATATTCTTTAACACCTGTTTTTTTCCATAAATTTTACCTATACCATTACATACGATTGATTCCATGAATCATCTTCCTGCCTTTCTTTTCACAACTTTAAAATACATTTTCCTGTATCATTCCTCTTATTTGCATGATTCCATGCTTCCGGTATCACTGTTTTCCATCCGGACAGCTCCTTACGCTTCATTGCCGGATTGTATCAACTGAATGACTTCTTCTTTTCCAAGTCCGATGCTCGCTGCTTCCTCTAACAGTTTTTTTACATAGTTATCATAAAATTCATTCTTTCTCCGGCTTAAGATTGCCTCTTTCGCACCTGCTGACACAAACATTCCAATCCCTCTTTTCTTATACAGAACACCTTCATCCACCAAAATATTCACTCCTTTGGCTGCTGTCGCCGGATTAATGGCATATAGCTTCGCCAGTTCATTCGTGCTCGGCACGCGTTCCTCTTCCAGAAGAATATCCCTTAAAATATCTGTCTCGATCATCTCTGCGATCTGCAGATATATGGATTTCTCCTGCGTCAAAATCTCATTCATGCATGATATACTCCTTTCTTTCCAGAAATTATTCTGTTGCTGACAGCTTTTCAAATGCGCTTATCTGTCCTCTTGTTTTTCGTTCGTTATGTTGTTCATTACTTATGTAATTAACTATAGCACTATGGCACTTTGTTGTCAATACATTTTTTCAAGATTGGAATTTTACAGGAGTTTTACTTAGGAACTGCCGATCGCAGGTGGTGCGGATTTTTAGATT
>OGZL01000481.1_pt1 | contig 30445 bp, 20 predicted proteins | sample 1576761 | NCBI WGS metagenome assembly OGZL01 (sample SAMEA3541595, study PRJEB24748) | human gut metagenome | biome: human gut; feature: human-associated habitat; material: faeces | place: China | collected 2012
CCTATCCAGGAATCGCTGCTTGTTCCCTCTATCGGTTCAATTCAAAAAGAAACGAAAACAATACATTTCAATACAATAAAAGAACAGGAAAAAACCACCTTATCCAGCAGCACCTCCTGCCGGAGGATGTGCCGGAAAGGCGGTTTCCCCTGTTTATCAAACGTCATCCACAATGCCTAGTCGAGCAATTCGCGCAACCTGGCCTTCAGGCCGTCGCGCAGTTTTTCATCGCGCAGTCCGAAGTAGATGTTGGCCGTCAAATAATCCACCCAGTCCCCGGCGTCAAAACGGATGCCGCCCATCTTCACAGCCAACATACCGCGCTCCCGGGCCAGAGAAGCCAGCGCGTCGGTAAGCTGAATCTCACCGCCGTGTCCGGGCTTCACCCGTGCGAGATGTTCGAAAATATCCGGAGTCAGCACATAGCGTCCCACAATGGCGAGGCGGGAATCCACCGTGCCTATGGCTGGTTTCTCCACCATATCCGTAATGTTATAGACGCCGGGAGTGATTTCTTCACCCATTACGATACCGTAACGGTTTACCTTGTCTGCGGGTACTTCCATGACTCCGATAACCGGCATGTCGTGTTCGGACGCCACTTGGACAAGCTGCGTCAATCCCGCGTCATCGCCGATCATAAAGTCGTCGCCGACCATGACCGCAAAGGGTTCGTCACGTACCATCTCCTTGGCGCACAGCACCGCATGGCCGAGACCGAGCTGTTTCTTCTGACGAACGGACATGATGTTGACCATCTCGGCCACATCGCGGACTTCCTTGAGCATCTTCAGCTTTCCGGCGCGTTCCAGAACGCCCTCAAGCTGAAGGTTATAGTCGAAGTGATCTTCAATAACGCTCTTGTCACGGTTGGTCACAAAAATAACGTCTTCCACACCAGCACGGATAGCTTCTTCCACAACGTACTGCACAACGGGCTTGTTGTAGATAGGCAGCATTTCCTTAGGAATATTCTTGCTGGCAGGCAAAGAACGCGTCCCCCAACCGGCGACCGGAATGACAACCTTACGAATATTCATGTGACTTCGTTTCCCCCGCAAAAAGATTTTGGGCCGGTTTCCCCCGTATCCCTTTCTTTACTCTCTCACTCCTTCCACTGGAAAGGCGAGCCTCATTGCAACAATATACTGATATGCACGATCAAATACTTGTTCGATCTATACTTTATATCAAACAATCTTGCTAAGTCCTATTCCTTCTTGAAGAGCAATATAAATATATCACCCTCCCCATCAGAAAAAGCCGAGCCATGCCCCCGGACAGTTCTCAAAACCCGTCTATCCGAGCGCTTTTTCCACGATTCCGGCAAGCTCGTTGGCATACACGCGTACCTTGTCCGCATCCTGCCCTTCAACCATAACCCGGCACAAAGGTTCCGTGCCCGAATAACGCAGCAACACACGCCCACGGCCTTCAAGGCCTTCTTCGATACGGGCGACGGCATCGGCGATTTCCACGTTTTCCTCAAACGGTATCTTGTGTTCGACGTGCACGTTCCGGAGTTCCTGCGGATAGGGGACGAGCAGGCCGGCGAGTTCCGACAGAGGCCGCCCCCGCTGGCGCATGATCCGCAGGATCTGAAGAGCGGCAAGGAGACCGTCGCCGGTTGTGCTGTATTCACGGAAAATAAGATGGCCGGATTGCTCCCCGCCAAGGAGAGCCCCTTGCTGGCGCATGGCCGCCACGACATGGCGATCGCCTACGTTGGTACGGATAAGCGTACCGCCCCGCTCCTTCATGAACACTTCAAGCGCCATGTTGCTCATGACCGTGGCCACAAGGATGTTGCCCGGAAGCTTGCCCTGCTGCATGAGATCCTGAGCGCACAGGGCCATGATCTGGTCGCCATCCAGAACGGTGCCCTTTTCGTCCACGACGATGAGGCGATCGGCATCGCCGTCCAGAGCAAGCCCAATATCGGCCCGCGTCTCGCGGACCTTCGCGGCCACAGCCTCGGGGTACAGGGAACCGCAGCGGTAATTGATATTCAACCCGTTGGGCTCCGTACCGATTTTAACGACTTCGGCGCCCAACTCCTCAAGGGCCAGCGGCGCGACCCTATAGTTGGCGCCATTGGCGCAGTCAATGACCACCCGCAGCCCTTCAAGGGACAAGTGCGCGGGGAAACTGTTTTTGAGATACACGATGTAACGGCCCGGAGCGTCCTTGATTTTGTAGGCACGGCCGGTGTTCGCGGGTTCGGGATAATTCCAGTCGAAATTCGGGTCCAGCACCATTTCCGTCATGCGATCTTCATCGGCATCCGGGATTTTGAACCCTTCGGCGTCGAAAAACTTGATCCCGTTGTCGCTGAATGGGTTATGCGACGCGGAGATGACCACCCCCACATCCGCCCGCATGTTGGTCGTGAGAAAGGAAATCGCAGGAGTGGGCAGGGGGCCGACAAGAAAGACATCCATCCCCGCCGCCAGCAAGCCCGCCGCCAGCGCGTTCTCGAACACATATCCCGAAAGGCGGGTATCCTTACCGATGACTACGCGGCTGCGTCGGTTCTTGTCCCGATAGAACGTGCCAGCGGCAAGCCCCAGGCGCAAAGCCACTTCCGGCGTCATAGGATACTTGTTGACCCGGCCCTGAAACCTGTGGTAAGTGCGGCGGTAAGGGTAAGATTGCCTATACACAGCAGTCTATTTTAGGAATGGTAAGAAATGTACAGCCATGTCCGGACTGTCACGGAACCGGCAAGATTATTAAAGAGAAGTGTCCGGACTGCTATGGCACAGGCTACATCAGCACAAAGAAGACGATTGAAGTCACAATTCCTGCGGGTATTGACAACGGTCAGTGTGTCAGAATCCAGGGTAAGGGCGAACCGGGTACGAACGGCGGCGCAAGAGGTGATTTACTGGTAGCAGTGATGATTGCCGCAGAACCTGGCTTTGAACGTGACGGCTACAACATTTTCTCAAATGTGACAATCAGCTATCCGACGGCTGTTCTTAGCGGTGAAGTTAAGGTAAAGACGGTTGACGGTGAAGTGCTTTATGAAGTAAAGCCGGGAACGGCATCCGGCACGAGAGTCCGTTTAAGAGGAAAAGGTATGCCGACACTGCGCAACAAAAATGTGCGCGGCGACCACTACATTACACTGGTTGTTGATATTCCGACAAAGCTTACCAACGAACAGAAAGAAGCCCTTGCAGTATATGATAAGCTGCTGACAGGTGAAGAAAAGCATATTAAGAAAAAAGGTTTTTTTAAGTAAAATAAACTTAATATATAAAGGGACAGTACAGCGTAGTGCTTTTTGCTTAAAATCTGCGCATACTGTCCTTTTTATGTCTGCGAACTGTGCAGCAGTCTTGCATAGATGCCCGTATTTGTGGTATATTAATTTATTATGATGCGCCTGAAATATGGGCGGCAGGTATGATTAAATGGAAATGAGGGCTATCAATGGATTTAAAAGAAATAACTACAGCATTGGATCAGCTGGATTTAAGTAAATACGAACTGATAAAAAAAGAAGAAATTGCAGATATTCATTCGGCAGGACTGCTGTTAAAGCATAAGAAAAGCGGTGCAAGAGTTGTTGTGCTGTCTAATGACGATGAAAATAAGGTGTTTTCCATCGGCTTTAAGACACCGCCGTTTAACGATACGGGACTTCAGCACATTATGGAACATTCCACACTGTGCGGCTCCAGAAAATATCCGGTCAAAGACCCGTTTGTGGAACTGTGCAAGGGCTCATTAAACACATTTTTAAATGCAATGACCTACCCGGACAAGACGGTGTATCCGGTGGCAAGCTGTAATCTGGCAGATTTTAAGAATATTACGGATGTCTATATGGATGCGGTATTTTATCCGAATATCTATCAGAGAGAGCAGATTTTTAAGCAGGAGGGCTGGCATTACGAATTAGACAGTATCGACAGTCCGTTAAAGTACAACGGTGTTGTGTTTAATGAAATGAAGGGCGTATATTCCTCACCGGACGATGTGCTTTCCAGAGATACGTTTGTATCTTTATTTCCGGATACGGCATACCGTTTTGAATCCGGTGGAGAACCGTCGCATATCCCGGAACTTTCTTATGAAGATTTTCTGGCATACCACAAAAAATGGTATCACCCGGCGAACAGTTATATCTATCTGTACGGTGATTTTGATGTGCAGGAGCGCCTTGATTATCTGGATAACGAATATTTAAAGAATTTTGATGCAAACGATGTGCAGATTGATGCAGATATCGCGATGCAGAAGCCGTTTGATATATTAAAGGAAGAAACACATTACTATGCGGTGACAGAAGATGAACCGCTTGAGAATAATACTTATTTATCTTACAACAAGGTGGTCGGAACGGCACTGGATAAAAAGCTGTATCTTGCAATGCAGATATTAGATTACGTGCTGGTTATGGCGCCGGGGGCTAAGTTAAAGCAGGCATTGATTGATAAAGGAATCGGAACGGACATTTACAGCAGTCTGGAATCCTCCGTATTACAGCCGGTTTATTCAATTGTTGCCAAAAATGCGGAAGAATCCCAGAAGAAGGCATTTGTTGATACGATTGAAGAAGTGCTGCGTGATATTGCAAAAAACGGCATTGACAAACGTATGGCACTTGCGGGCATGAATTATTATGAATTTAAGTTCCGTGAAGCGGACTACGGGGCATACCCGAAGGGACTGATGTATTATCTGACGATGATGGACAGCTGGCTTTACGATGAAAATGAACCGTTTATCCATGTTCAGGCACTGGATACATTTGCACAGCTTCGCAAAGAACTGGACGAGGGGCTTTTTGAAGAGCTGATTCAGAAATATTTACTTGACAACAGCCATGGCAGTCTGATTGCATTAGTGCCAAAGCGCGGACTGGAAGAAGAAAAAGCGGCAGAGGAAGCAAAGCGGCTTGAAACGTATAAAAACAGTCTTTCAAAGGAAGAGCTGGAAGCCATTGTGGCAGATACGGCGGCATTAAAGGCTTATCAGGACGAGCCGTCTCCACAGGAAGAACTCGAACGGATTCCGATGTTAAAGCTGTCAGACATTGAAAGAGAGCCGGCAAAGCTTTATATTGATAAAAAGAGTATTGCAGATGTGGATGTGATTCATCACAACCTGTTTACGAATCAGATTGCGTATCTGATGCTGGCATTTGACTGTAAGAAAGTGCCGGACGAACTGCTTCCGTATGTGGGACTGTTAAGCTCTGTTCTGGGACTTATGGATACGCATAAGCATACCTACCCGGAATTAACGAATGAAATCAACATCAATTCCGGCGGGATAGCTACGGACGCGGCTATTTATACGGACAGTAAAGACTTTTCAAAATACACGGTCATGTATGAAGTCAAGGGCAAGGTTTTATATGAAAAACTGCCGTTTGTACTGGAAATGATGCATGAAATCATTTATGAAACAAAGTTTGAAGATGAAAAGCGTCTGCGTGAGATTATTGCACGGATTAAGTCGAGAATGGAAAGCAATATGACAGGAAGCGGGCATACCGTGGCAATGCTTTCGGCAATGGCACAGTTCTCACCGTCCAGCTACTATTCTGACATCCTGCGCGGATATCAGTATTATGAGTTTATCGAAAAGGCAGACCGGGATTTTGACAGTATGAAAGAAATGCTTGCTGAGAATTTGAAGCGTACAGCGGCGCTGATTTTTACAAAGGAAAATCTGACGGTCAGCTTTACGGCAGAAGATGACGGACTGGAGCTGTTACAAAAGCCGATGACGGAATTTGTTGCAAAACTGGCACAGTTACAGGGAAAAGATGCGGTAAGAACCTTTAGACCGGTAAAGGAAAAAACAGCGTATACTTCTTCATCACAGGTACAGTACGTGGCAAGATGCGGTAACTACCGTAAGGCAGGGTATGAGTATACAGGTGCATTAAAGGTGCTTAAAATTATATTCTCGTATGATTACCTGTGGTTAAATGTCCGTGTAAAGGGCGGTGCATACGGCTGCATGAGCGGATTTTACCGCAATGGCGATACGTACATGGTATCGTACCGTGACCCGAATCTCGCCGAAACCAACGCCATCTTTGAGCAGGCAGCAGAATATGTCCGCCGGTTTGATGTCAGTGAGAGGGATATGGTGAAGTTCATCATCGGAACAATCGGCGGCATGGATACACCGATGAATCCGGCATCAAAGGGCGTGCGTTCCTTCGGTGCATATATCTGTCATACAGAATACGCACAGTTAAAAAAGGAACGTGAGGAAGTGTTAAATGCGACAAAAGAGTCCATTCGAGCATTGGCGCCGCTCATTGAAACCGCGGTTTCACAGGACTATCTGTGTGTAGTCGGCAATAACGCTAAAATCCGTGAAAATGAGCAGATGTTTGAAAAAATAGAACCATTATTCTTATGATGTCAGGGGACAAAGGTCTGAACCCACATGAGCTTGCTCATAAGTGGGTGAAAGACCTTGGGACCCGCCCGCTATTCGCATAAAAGCGGGACGGAAGTCCTGCGATATGCGAATAGCGGTGTGAATTGTGGGAGTGTGTAGCACGGAACAATTCACAGACATCATAGCCTGGAGCATTTTGCTTCGCAAAAACAAGGAGAAAAAATCCTCTGCTCCTGCTTAGGGCAGTCGCATTTTGCTCCGCAAAACAAGGAGGATTTATGAATTTAGATGAAATGCTGGCGGCAAGCGGTATCAGCGGTGGTGCGGCTGCGGTCAATGGAAATACAAAATCGGGCTTTGTAACATTTGTGGGACGTCCGAATGTCGGGAAATCGACACTGATGAACCGGTTAATTGGACAGAAAATTGCGATTACATCCAATAAGCCGCAGACAACCCGTAACAAAATACAGACAGTTTTTACCGATGAACGCGGGCAGATTGTATTTGTTGATACACCGGGTATTCACAAGGCAAAAAATAAGCTGGGTGAATATATGGTCGGTGCGGCAGAAAAAACGATTGGTGAAGTCGATGTGATCTGCTGGCTGGTAGAACCGACAACGTTTATCGGTGCAGGAGAACAGCACATTATTGAAAAGTTAAAAAAGGTGAAAGCACCGGTTATTTTAGTCATTAACAAGGTGGATACGATTAAGAAAGAAGAAATTCTGCCGGTTATTGACCGCTATAAAAATGAAGTGGATTTTGTGGAAATTATTCCGGTTTCCGCAAGAAACGGTGACAATACCGATGATTTAATCAATGCGATTTTCCAGTATCTGCCGTATGGTCCGATGTATTATGACGAAGATACGATTACAGACCAGCCGATGCGCCAGATTGTATCCGAGCTGATTCGTGAAAAGGCACTGCATGCCTTAAACGAGGAAATTCCACATGGAATCGCGGTTGTCATTGACAGCATGAAAGAAAGAAAATCCCCGAAGGGTGTAATTACGGATATTCAGGCAACGATTATCTGTGAGCGTGATTCGCACAAGGGTATCATTATCGGCAAGGGTGGTCAGATGTTAAAGAAAATCGGTGCCAATGCCCGTTATGAAATTGAACGCCAGTTAGAAACAAAGGTAAACCTCCAGCTTTGGGTAAAGGTAAAAAAAGAATGGCGCGACAGTGATATTCTGATTAAAAACTTCGGATATGACAAGAAAAAAGACGAATAGCAGATGTGAAGCGGTATGGGAGATATTACAGAAGTAACCGGCATGATTTTATCGTCTATGCCGGTCGGTGAATTTGACAGGCGGGTGGTGCTGCTAACCAAAGAGCGCGGAAAGATTTCCGCTTTTGCCAAGGGGGCAAGAAAACCAAACAGTCCGCTGGTGGGAATTACCCGTGCCTTTGTATTCGGAACGTTTCAGGTCTATGAAGGGAGAACTTCCTATACGATACGGCAGGCGTCCATTACACATTACTTTGAGGCGGTTATTTCGGATCTGGATGCGGTCTGCTATGCCTGTTATTTTGCAGAGATTGCGGATTATTACGGCAGGGAAAATCTTGATGCGGCAGATATGCTCAATCTCCTATATGTTTCGTTAAAGGCGCTGGCAAATAAAAAGATTCCGGATATACTTGTAAAATGTATTTTTGAATTAAGAATGATTGCCTTAAACGGCGAGTGTCCGGAAGTGTTTGCATGTAAGAATTGCGGCGGTACACAGGACTTAGATACGTATTCGATGACGGCGGACGGTATTTACTGCCATGCGTGTCACGGACAGGCGCCGGACGGCATACAGTTAGAAGAATCTACCGTATACACGCTCCAGTATATTGTCACGGCACCGCTTGAAAAGCTGTATACGTTTACAGTCAGTGAAAATGTACTCACGGAATTGAAAATGGTTTTAAAGCGTATCTGTGCAAAGCACTTGGATAAGCAGATGAAATCCGAAGCCATGCTGCCGGGGTAAAGTAAGCCGGGATACAGGACACGGACATATGTTCGTGCTCCGCGTTTCGGATATGTGCCTGTAAAATGACGGACTGCGGCAGAGCCGTACAGAAATAAGAATAAAAAGAGGATAAAGGATATGTCAGATATGTCACACAATCATCAGAAGAAAATAGCGGTTATCAACGATATGTCCGGGTTTGGGCGTTGTTCAATTGCCGTGGAATTGCCAGTAATTTCGGCAATGAAGGTTCAGTGCTGTCCACTGCCAACGTCGATTTTTTCCAATCACACGGGTTTTGAAAGCTTCTTTTTTGATGATTATACAGATAAAATGGAAGACTATATGCAGGAGTGGGTGAAACTGGGATTGCAGTTTAACGGCATCTGCACGGGTTTTTTAGGCTCGGCACGTCAGATACGGATTGTGGAGCATTTTCTGTCACTGTTTCAGACAAAAGACAACATTACCATTATCGATCCGGTGATGGGCGATTACGGAAAAATGTATCCGACCTATACGCAGGAAACCTGTGAGGAAATGAAAAAGCTGGTGACACATGCGGATATTTTAACACCGAATCTGACAGAAGGCTGTATCCTTTCCGGAATGGCATATCATGAAAGCTGGACAAAAAAAGAGCTGACCCATATGGCAGAGCTTTTAGCGGAAAAAGGACCGGAAAAAATTGTTATCACAGGTATCCAGCAGGGAAAATATGTGGCAAATTTCTGTTATGAAATGGGGCAGGAGGGCTATTTTATCAAGACCGAAAAGGCAGGGATGTCCCGTTCCGGCACGGGTGATATTTTCAGTGCCATTATTGCGGCAGATGCGGTCAACGGTGTGGATTTTCACGATTCGGTGAAAAAAGCATCCGCATTTATTAAAAAATGTATTTTGAAATCTATGGAAATGGACATTCCGCTGACAGACGGTGTCTGCTTTGAGGAACTGCTCACTACCTTAAAATAAAGATATGGAAAAGGAGATTATACGATGGAAATTCTTTATAAGGTACATAATAATCTGTACGTCAATCTGACAAATAAATGTCCGTATGCCTGTACGTTCTGTCTGAGGCAGACGATGGACAGAATCGGAGAATCCGACAGACTGTGGCTGGAAAGAGAGCCGTCTGTGGAAGAAGTAAAAAAAGAATTTGAAAAGTTTGATATGACACAGTACAACGAAGTGGTGTTTTGCGGCTTTGGTGAGCCGACAGAGCGTTTTGATGCGTTAAAAGAGATTGCGGCATTTGTCAAAGAAAAATATAACAAGCCTATCCGTATCAATACCAACGGTGCAGGCAGTCTGATTAACGGACGTGACATCGCACCGGAATTAAAGGGACTTGTAGACACGGTATCCGTCAGCTTAAATCATCCGGAAAAAGAGGAGTATTTAAAGCTAGTCAGAAGTAAATTCGGGGAAGAATCCTTTGATGCGATGCTTTCATTTGCAAAATCGTGTACAAAATATGTACCGCATGTTGTTATGACAACCGTAGATACGACCATCAGTCACGAACAGGAAGCACAGTGTCAAAAGATTTGTGATGAAATCGGCGCGGCATACAGAATCCGCCCGTGGGAAGACTAGTGTGAACAATCCTTAAATCAAAGATTGTTCACACGGATATTTGCGCTGTGAACAGCACAAATATCCATATATAGTAATCGCGGCTTTGTAAGAAAGCCGCTCAGAAGAAGAATATGGTCTTGTCAGAATGATAAAAATAGTATAAAATTGTTGCATGTTTATGCGGAGTGTAAGCGCATAAAAGAAAAAGGATAGAGAAGAATGAGCCGCAGGTGCGGAGGAATGGAGATTAGAAATGGAAAAGACAATGGAAAAGATTGTAGCCTTAGCAAAGGCAAGAGGATTTGTGTATCCGGGTTCAGAAATTTACGGTGGACTTGCTAATACATGGGACTACGGCAATCTGGGTGTAGAATTAAAGAATAATGTGAAAAAAGCATGGTGGCAGAAGTTCGTTCAGGAAAGTCCGTACAATGTCGGCGTGGACTGTGCAATTTTAATGAACCCTCAGACATGGGTTGCTTCAGGACACCTTGGCGGATTCTCTGATCCGTTAATGGATTGTAAGGAATGTCATGAAAGATTCCGTGCCGATAAGCTGATTGAAGACTGGGCAGATGAGAATAAGTTTGATTTAGGCGGTTCTGTAGACGGCTGGACACAGGAACAGATGAAGAATTTCATTGACGAACACGAAATCAACTGTCCGACCTGCGGAAAGCACAACTTTACAGAAATCAGACAGTTTAACCTGATGTTTAAGACATTCCAGGGTGTTACGGAAGATGCAAAGAATACCGTTTATTTAAGACCGGAAACAGCACAGGGTATTTTCGTCAACTTTAAAAATGTACAGAGAACATCCAGAAAGAAAGTACCGTTTGGTATCGGTCAGATTGGTAAGTCTTTCAGAAATGAAATTACACCGGGTAACTTCACATTCCGTACCAGAGAATTTGAACAGATGGAACTTGAATTCTTCTGCAAGCCGGGAACAGACCTGGAGTGGTTTACATATTGGAGACAGTACTGCATCGACTGGTTACAGAAGCTGGGAATCAAGGAAGATGAAATGCGTGCAAGAGATCATTCTCCGGAAGAATTATGCTTCTACAGCAAGGGAACAACGGATATTGAATTCTTATTCCCATTCGGCTGGGGCGAGCTCTGGGGTATTGCCGACAGAACAGATTATGATTTGACACAGCATCAGACCGTATCCGGTGAAGATATGTCTTATTTTGATGATGAAGCAAAGGAAAAGTACATTCCATACGTTATCGAGCCTTCACTGGGGGCAGACCGTGTAACACTTGCATTCCTGTGTTCTGCATATGATGAGGAAGAATTAGAAGGCGGTGACGTAAGAACCGTGCTTCATTTCCATCCGGCACTGGCACCGGTTAAAATCGGTGTGCTTCCGCTGTCTAAGAAGTTAAATGAAGGCGCAGAAAAGGTGTTTGCTGAACTTTCAAAGACTTATAACTGTGAATTCGATGACAGAGGAAATATCGGTAAGAGATACAGAAGACAGGATGAAATCGGTACACCGTTCTGCATTACATACGACTTTGATTCAGAAGAAGATAATGCCGTAACGGTACGTAACAGAGATACAATGGAACAGGAACGTGTAAAGATTGCTGATTTAAAGGCATATTTCGCAGACAAATTTACATTTTAATATGTGAGAGGAATCGCCATGAAATGTCCGAAATGTGGTCAGGAGTATGAGGGCAGTGCCTGCCCGAATTGTGAACCGGGACCAGAGATTATCGTCAATAATGCAGATTATCTGAGGAGAAAAGAGGCGTATGAAAAGAAGCAGGCTGAAAAAGAGTCTGCTTCTTCTCACACAGACAAGCCGCAGAAAGAATCGGAAGAGGAAAACGCCGATGACCGCAGAGCAGTAAAAAAGAAGCCACAGGAACAGCCGGAGTATGAGGAAATCGATTATCTGGGTATGATGAAAAAGGTGTATGATACCGGAAAAGAAGCAGCAGGCAGTGCCGCAGAGGAGCTAAAGAAACGAAAAGGCTTTTTTAGCAGATACCGGAAACGGATTATCGCGGCAGTGCTGGTTGTATGTGTACTGGCAGGCGGCGGATTTGGCATTTACAAGCTTGCTTCCCGTAAAAATTATGTGCTTTATATGAGTTCCGGTGCAAAGATTTACAATGTTGCAGGGCTGGAAAATAATTATGTGTGTGAAAATAAGCAGGCGGTTTTTGCAGTCGATAACCGTACATTTTACACGCCGCAGTTTCCACAGCAGATTGATGCCGATGCGGTGACAAATACGCTTGCAAGCGACAACGGGGAATATTTTGCGGCAACCGTCTATGATGAGGGCAGTGCGCAGTATGCGCTGTATACATGGAAAGATGGACAGGATGCGGTACAGGTGTCTAAAAATGCCTATGATAAAGATATCGGTTATATTACGAATAAAGGAAAAGTTATCTATTCCGATGTCGAGGTTGTCAATGAGGAAGGCGGACTCGGAGCTATGCAGTTATATGTATACGATGCGTCCGGAAAGCTTACACTCATAGAAGGACAGTTAAAGGAATATTTTGTGTATGCGGCAGAAGAAAAAATTGTCTGCTACAACAAGAATAATGTATTGTATCTGTATGATTATGATGAGAATAAAAAAGAAAATGAATTATCTGACAGTGTCAGAAGCGTGTATGCAGAAAGTGCGAAGGCAGATAACTTTTTTACGGCAAAGGCAGATACGGTAAATACTTCAAAGAATGCCCATGCGCTGATTTTCAGTGACGACGGTGAGTGGTACTACTACAACATTTCAGAACAAAAGACAAAGTATATGATGCAGGAACTGTCATCTTCCGTAGAAATCATTTATGAGGAAAAGGCAGGGTATCTGTATCTTTTAGCGCCGAATAAAATTACCTATGCGGAATTGTCACAAGACGGTATTAAAGAACGTGTGCAGGTTGATACACTGCTGCAGGCAGATTATGAGTATCTTCCGGCGGATAATATACTGGTGTACATTAATGCAGACGGTACACTCTGTTACAGTGAAAAAGGAAAGAAAAGCGGGATTACATCCGGCGTCACGGCAGGAACACTCAGCAGTGTGGACAATACACAGAACGGTATTACTTATATCAAAGACGGTGTGCAGTATTATTGTGCATCGGTAAAGGGCAGTCCTGTAAAAATGTGTGAGCAGACGGAACAGACAGACACGGCATATACACTGCTGTATAAAAACAGGCTGTATTTTTACGATGCCGACGGACAGCTTTATTCCTGTGCAAAAAAAGGGAATGGGCTTGAGAAGGTTGGCGATGTCAGCCGTTTCTGGCTTGGAACAAAATATCAGTAAAACGGTAAAGTATTTAATGCAACAGTACCGGGCAGAAAGACGATAATCTGCCGGTGCGGGTGCAAAGTAAAAAAGGACGGAATCAACAGTATCTGAAACAGATTTAAGTTTCAGATACCGGGGATTCCGTTTTTTGCGGCTTATTGTATGCTGTTATATCGTTTTTTTATCCTGTACGGTTATGCTGTATTTCTAAATCACGCGGCACCGGTAAGTTTCCGGAACATTTTAAACAGTGCATCGCCGTATGTGGCAGAAGAAACAGACTGTGCGGCAGTGATATCGACCGTGCCGATGGTCTTTCCGTCCAATGTGTATGTCAGGGTGCCGATGACGTCCCCCTCGTTTACAGGTGCTGTGACTGTTTCAGGGAGAGTCAGTTGTTTTTCGATGCTGGCGGTATCGACAGGTTCTAAGAATAAGGTCGAAAATTCTTTTGCATAGGAAAGTGAAAGCGTATCGCACTGCCCACCGGATACGGATAGGTTTGGGAGCTGCGGCATTTCAGTATCGTGATAAATGTCGCATACACTATATCCGTAATTCAGCAGCGTTACGGCATCTGAAAAACGGGTCTTACTGTCGGGAGCAGCCATGATAACGGCAATTAATTCAACACCGTCTTTATTGGCGGTTGCAGAAAGACAGCATTTGGCAAGTCCGGTAGAACCGGTCTTTAAGCCTGTTGCCCACTGATATTGTTTAATAAGCTTATTCGTGTTTGTCAGACCGAACTCACTTTCGCCTTTGCGGGTAACGTGCGTAATCGTATCCATCCAGATAGTTGAGTAATTGTGAATCTGAGGATACTGCACAATCAGTTCACGGCTCATCAGGGCAACATCCCTTGCAGTTGACATATGCCCGTCTGTATCCAGTCCGCAGCAGTTGATAAAAGTAGTGTTATTCATGCCAAGTCCTTTGGCACGCTCATTCATTTTGGCAACGAAGCCCTCCTCGCTGCCGGCAATCAGTTCCGCCATGGCAACACAGGCATCGTTGGCACTGGCAACACTGATACATTTAATCATGGTTTCGACCGTCTGTGTTTCGCCGGGTTCTAAAAAGACCTGGCTGCCGCCCATGGAAGCGGCATATTCGGATACGGTCACATCGTCGGTCAGGTTGATTTTACCGGAGTTTAATGCATCAAAAATCAGAATTAATGTCATGATTTTTGTAATGCTTGCGGGGTGTAAGACTGTATCGGCATCTTTTTCATAAATCACCTGTCCGGTGGAAGCTTCCATTAAAATGGCGGCGGGCGAGGTAATGGCAGGACCATTGTCGGAATTTCCGGCATATGTAATGCAGGGGAAAACGGAGGTTAACAAAAAACATACGGAAAGAAGTAGGGCAGTCAGACGGACTGCCGGATAAAGAAGCACAGTTTTACGCATAAGAAGCTCATTTCCGCTAAAAAGCAATTCATTTTCTTAATGCAGTATATGAAATAGACTTAATTTGTATGCTTTTGCTGTATTTTTTTGTGAAAAATAGGCAAATCTGCTTTCGGGTAGTGAAATTTGAAAAAAAATATGTTATATTTCTTATTATTGGGTTTACTAGAGCCTGTGGAGGAATAAATGAGTAGTAATGTAAAAGATGTTATTTATTCTGTTTACAGAATACGGATGAGTGATTACCGTATCATCTCGGCAGATGAAAATTTTGAGAAACTGACAGGATATACTGAAAAAGATTACAGAGAAAATCAATTAAAACATACCGATTTGATTCCAGCAGAAGATATCGTTGAATATATGGAAAAGATGATGCAGATACGCAGGAATCAGAACGAAAATATACAGGAACACCGTCTGGTAAAAAAGAATGGTGATATCATTGTAGTTTTCTGTTATGGAAAAATCTACAAAGATGAAAAGACCGGGGAAGTGCAGGCGCAGATTATTGTTTCAGATGTTACCGATGCAGCACCGCTTTCCCAGGTTAAAACAGAAAGCAGCAGTTATATGGAAATATCAGAACATGATATGCTTACAGGTCTTTATAACCGAGGCAGTTTTGAAAAACGGGTAAATCATGATTTAGCACTGTTTAATGATGGCAACTGTGCGATTATTGTAATGGATATCCGTGAATTAAAATGGATTAACGACACATACGGACGTTCCGCGGGGGACATGGTAATCAACAATATGGCTGCCAATATGGTATCTATATTCCGTTCCGATGTGGTGATGTCCCGTATTGGCGGCGATGAGTTCTGTCTGTATATTCCACTGTACGAAGAAAAGATGCAGCAGCAGTATATGGATAAAATTATGCAGGTAGCAGAGCAGACAACAATTACCGGATATCCGGATGTGCGGATAAAAGTGACAGTGGGAACAGCGGTGAGTTCACGTTTCGGCACAGATTTCTGGCAGCTTTACAGCAGCGCGGAAACGGCGTTAAAACAGGCAAAAGAAAAGGGAATGACAGGTGTTTCCGTACAGGCTGACAATCCGGTATATAAAGAGGCATATACAGAATCCATTCTTGTAGTAATGGCAAATGATGGTATCCAGCATATGGTGGGAGATATCTTTACGGGAAAATATAAAATTATTAAAGCAGATACCAGTCAGGAGGCAATCGAGATTGTTGATGAAAAAAAGGATTCTCTGTGTCTGGTGCTGACGGAAATGTATGCCAATGGGATAAACGGTTTTGATTTACTTGATTATATGCGGAAAATGGATTATATCGATAATGTTCCGGTTGTTTTTTTATCCGGTGAATATATAGAAGATGTCTATAAAAATGCATTTGCACATGGTGTTATTGATATTGTGACAAGTCCGATTGATACATACAGCTTCAGCAGCCGCTTAAATAACATCATTGATTTATATAAACACAAAAATGCGTTAGAAGAAAAGACCATGCGTCAGACCCGGAAGATACAGCGGTTGAATGAAAAAATTATTGAATCTCTGGGCAATGTTGTAGAATTCCGTGATGTGGAATCCGGTGCACATATTAAGCGTGTGAAATTTTTTACAAAAATCCTGGCGGAATGTGCAAAAGAGGAATGCCCGGAATATGGACTGACCCAGAACGATATTGATATGATTGTACAGGCATCGCCATTACATGATGTGGGAAAAATTTCAATTTCCGATACGATTCTGCTAAAGCCGGGAAAACTCACACCGGAAGAATTTGAGATTATGAAGACCCACACAACGAAAGGATATGATATTATCCTTCGTATTTTTAACGATGAAGGGGAAGAAGAATATATGCAGTACTGCTCGCAGATTGCAAGGTATCATCATGAAAAATTCGATGGGGGCGGATATCCGGAAGGACTTACAGGAGATGAAATTCCAATTGGTGCACAGCTGGTGTCACTGGCAGATGTCTATGATGCGCTGATTAGTAAACGCTGTTACAAACCGTCATTTTCATATGATACAGCTTATCAGATGATTCTGGACGGAGAGTGCGGTATATTTAACCCAAGATTATTACAATGCTTTATAAAGAAAAAGAATGAATTAGAGGCAATGGCAGAACAGTTTAAAGACTAAAAGGGGATAGTGTGAAAAAGCCTTAAATCAAAGCTTTTTCACACAGGGATTTGTTTTTGAGCAAAAACAAATCCCCTTGATGGCAGATGAGGAACCGCCTGCGCGGATTTCTCATCGCCCCTTCGCAACAAGTTGCCAAGGAATGAGGATAACTATGGATTTATTTGATTATATGCGTGAAAATACAATAAAGCAGGAATCGCCGTTAGCATCTCGTTTAAGACCGCAGACACTGGATGAAGTGGTGGGGCAGCAGCATATTATCGGAAAGGACAAGCTGCTCTACCGCGCCATTCAGGCAGATAAATTAAGCTCCATTATTTTTTACGGACCGCCGGGAACGGGAAAGACGACACTGGCAAAGGTCATTGCCCATACGACCAGTGCGGCATTTGAACAGATTAATGCGACCGTTGCCGGGAAAAAAGATATGGAAGACATTGTTGCCAAGGCAAAAGATAATCTCGGCATGTACGGTAAAAAGACGATATTGTTTGTCGATGAAATTCATCGTTTTAATAAAGGACAGCAGGATTATCTGTTACCGTATGTGGAGGATGGGACGCTGATTTTAATCGGAGCGACAACGGAAAATCCCTATTTTGAAGTCAACGGCGCTCTTTTATCCCGCTCCATTATTTTTGAATTAAAGCCGCTTGAAAAAGAAGATATTAAAAAGCTGATTGTGCGTGCCGTACAGGACGAAAAAAAAGGCATGGGCAGCTTCCATGCACAGATTGACGAAGATGCGCTGGAATTTCTTGCAGACGTAGCAAACGGCGATGCAAGAAGTGCGTTAAATGCAGTAGAACTGGGAATTCTTACAACGGCAAAATCAGAAGACGGAAAAGTGCATATCACACTGGATACGGCACAGGAATGTATCCAGAAGCGTGTGATCCGCTATGATAAAACAGGTGATAACCACTATGATACGATTTCAGCATTTATTAAGAGTATGCGCGGCTCAGACCCGGATGCCACCGCCTATTATCTGGCAAGAATGTTATATGCCGGGGAGGATGTGCGGTTTATTGCAAGGCGGATTTTAATCTGTGCGAGTGAAGATGTGGGCAATGCAGACCCGCAGGCATTGGTAGTTGCTTCGGCGGCGGCACAGGCGGTTGAACGGCTCGGTATGCCGGAAGCACGGATTACGCTTTCACAGGCGGCGTTGTATGTGGCATGCGCACCGAAAAGCAATGCGGCCTATATGGCAGTCGATAAGGCAATGGAAGTGGTAAAAACACAAAAGACCGCTCCAATTCCGGCACATTTGCAGGATGCCCACTATAAGAGTGCGGCAAAGTTAGGTCACGGTGCAGGGTATCTGTATGCACATGATTATAAGAACCACTATGTCAGACAGCAGTATCTGCCGGATGCATTAAAAGACAGTCGTTTTTATGAAATGACAGAAATCGGTTACGAGAAAAAGATGAAAGAGCATTTAGATAAAATCAAAGCGGAGGCTGATTCCGAATGAAGGAGTATATCAATCGATTAGCAAGAGGAAAATTTACATATCAAAGACCGGAATTAGAAGTGCAGGATTATACGCTGACCGGCAGTGTCACGGCAGGCGGACAGGGAATGTTTACGTTCCGGTTTACGGCATCACAGCCGGCTTACGGCATTGTATTATCCAGTCATGCACGTGTCCGCATTGAAAAACCCCAGTTTGGCACGACACCGGCAGAGATAGTTTATACGGTAGATGCCGCGGATTTAAAAGAAGGTATGGTGATTCAGGGACAGTTTTATATTGTCAGCAGTGCGGGTGAAAAAAGCGTATCTTATGAATACACGGTTGAAGCGCAGAAGGTCATGACCAGCATGGGAGCAGCAGGCAGTATGTTTCATTTTGCCAATCTTGTACAGACATCACCGGAGGAGGCAGCAGGCTTTTTTTTATCGCCGGATTTTAAACGGATATTTTTAAAAAACGATCCGGTACAGACCAATATTTATGATGTGGTAAAAGGCGCTAAAAACGGCAGTGAAGCCAACGTTTATGCAGCAATGGAAGAATTTTTAATTGCCGTGCGGAAAAAATCACCGGTTGGCATAGATGTTTTTCCGCAGACAAAGACATTTGCGGATTTTACGGAAAGCGTGAAAGAGCGTATAACGATTACCAGGAGCGGCTGGGGGTATACGGAGCTTACGGTTGAAACGGATGTACCGTTTATCTGTCCGAAGATAACACGCATTACGTCTGAGAATTTTACGGGCAATAAGTATGAACTGGAATATGTCATTGATGCGGACAAGCTGCACGCGGGCAGGAACTGGGGCAGAATGACAATCTGTTCTTTTACGCAGAAATATACGGTTGAAATTGAAGTAGACTGCGCCGGACAGGAAAATACGCACCGTGAGAAAAAGCAGGCGGTGCTTGCACTGGTTCAGGAATATTTAAGTTTCAGAATGAAGCGGGAAGACAAGAGGGCATGGCAGGACAAATCTTTACAGATTATAGAACGCATGCGCGGTATCTGCGATGACGATATTTTTTTCAAGCTGGCACAGGCACAGATTCTGCTGGTGCAGAACCGCAGTGATGAAGCCGGCTGGCTGATTGACAATGTCAGGGATTTTCTTGAAGAAAATAAGGACAGCCATGTGGAATTGTACTGTTATTACCTGTATGTCAGTGCAATGTATTATAAAGATAAATCCTATACCTTTGCGGCAGTTAAGGTAATCCGGGATTATTATGAAAACGGCTATGATACGTGGCGCGTTCTGTGGGTTTTATTTTATCTGGATGCTGCGGAAGATGCAAATAAGAGCATTAAGCTTTTACGGATTAAGGATGCATACCACAATGGCTGTTTAAGTCCTGTGATGTATTATGAAGCGTTACAGATTTTAAATGCACAGCCGGAGCTTTTGCGTGTGTTAAACGATTTTGAACTGCACATTTTACAGTTCGGTTGTAAGTACGGCATAATTTCCACGAAACTGACTTTGTATGTGTGTGAAATGATTGCAAACGGTAAAGTGGCAGATATGCAGTATTTAAGACTGCTTAAAGCATTAAACGACTTTTTTGACAAGGATGAAATCTTAACCGTACTTGTTACACATATGATCCGCAATGAGCTGGTTGGACCGGAATACGCAGGACTGTACGAGAAGGGAATTCTGCGTGGACTCCGCATTACGCGTCTGTATGAATTTTATATAGAAAGTTTAGATAAAAAAGAATTAAAACGCCTGCCGCAGATTGTACTGCGTTACTTTACATATGAGAGCAGTTTAAGTACAAAAAGCAAAGCATATCTGTATGCGGACATTTTAAAAAATCACAGCAGCTCCAGAGAAATCATGAACACGTATGCACCGCAGATAGAGCGGTTTGCCTATGGGCAGATGAAAAAGGGATATATTGATCCTTATCTGGAAGTGATTTATGGATGGCTGTTTCAGAATGTCGGTGTCAATGAAGAAACGGCACCATTCTTGTCAAGATACTTATTTACATACCGTATTACCGTATTCAATGACAAGATTGAGTCGGTGCTGGTAAAGCACAAGGAACTGCGCAAGGGACAGCGCTGTACGCTGGTGGGACGGACTGCCTATGTGCAGATGTATACAAGGGACTGCATTCTGATGTTTGAAGATGCAGGCAAACAGGTACATAAAGGCAGTATCCAGTATGAAATCGAGAGGGTTTATGATAATCCGGCATATTTAAAAGCGCTGGATGATTACTGCAGCAAAGACATTTATCTGCTGCTGAACTGGTTTGAACAAAGCTTAGAACAGCGTAAAAACGATGAAGAAGCCTGCGCAGTCTGTCTTGCATTGATGGCAGACGGCAATGTCAACCAGATTACAAGAAACCGGTTAAACAGCTGGCAGATACAGTATTATCATGAATATTATCATGGCGAAGATTTTGGAGAGCGCTATGAAAAGATTTTAAAAGAAGAATTGCAGATACACGATGCAGCGCTGCTGATTGAAACGTGTATTGCAGAAGGCATGTATGAGGATGCTTTTGATTTGGTATGTGAATACGGTTTTGAAGAAGCCGCACCGGCAAAGCTTTTACGTATGGCAAGAAATATGATTCTGTTAAGACCGCAGGAATACAATGAAAAATTGCTGGCGTGCTGTATTCATGTGTTTGATGAGGGCAAGTATGACGAAAATGTACTGGCATATTTAGAACAGTTTTATCAGGCAAAGTCCGATAAAATGATGAAAGTATGGCGTGCCTGTGCAGGATTTAGGGTGCCGTGCCAGACACTGGCAGAGCGGATACTGGTGGAACGGCTATTTACAGGAAATTTATCTGGCAGAATTCCGGAAGTTTTTACGTATTACCGTCAGCAGCTGCCGGATGCGGCAGTGGAACTGGCATATCTGGCAGAAAATGCGTACCGTTATTTTGTGAAACACGAAACGGCAGACGAACAGGTCTTTACCTGTATCGGCGGATATCTGCTGGAAAATAAAAAAATGCCGCCGGTATGTGGTATGGCATATTTAAAATACCATACGCAGTTTGGACAGGAACAGCTTGGCGCTACACATATGCTGTTACTGCAAAAGCTGATGGATATGCTGTGTGCGGAAAATATTTTCTTTTCATTTTATGAGCAGTATAAGGGGATACTTTCCCTTCCGTATAATGCGGCAGACAAAACAACTGTAGAGTATTATGCACCGGAAAACAGCAAAGTACAGATATTCTACCGTCATGATGATAAGGAAGAATATCAAAGTGAAGTGTTATCCTGTGTGGCAGGCGGTGTTTATGCAAAGAGCTTTTCTTTGTTTTACGGGGAAAGCATACAGTACTATTTTCTGGAAGATGACGGAAAGAAAAAGAAAAAAACACAGGATGCCAGCCTGCTTTGTAACAATGTGACACCAAAAGAGCCGCAGGGACGTTTTGATTATTTAAATGATATGCTTGTCAGCATGGAAATGCATGATATGGCAACCATGAAAAAACTCATGCAGGGGTACTGCGTGCAGGATTACGTTGTGGAACAGATGTTTCAGCCTTTTTAAGAATGAAGGAGCTGCGCAGGCGGCAGAAGGAGATTGAATTGATAGTTGGAATAGATATCGGGCAGGAAAGTTCCCAAATCTGCTATTATGATGAACAGCAAAGACAGCCGGTATCGGTAAGCGTTGTAAATTCCGTGGACAACCGGCAGAAGTATCAGTTTGGATTTATGCTATCCGGTGCCAATCAGGATAATTTAAAAGAACTTCTTTGTACGCTGCTTGCGCTGCTTCCAAAAAACGGGCGAAAGGCAGGAGAACGGGATTCTATCTGTGTCACCGTCAGTGATTTTTCAAAGCCGGTGTTAGAAAAACTCTCGGCGGCAGTACAGCTTACAGGGTATGCAAAGGAAAACTGGAGTTTTATCAGCCATGAGGAAGCTTATGCGTATTACGCCTTTTCACAAAAAAAAGAGCTGTATGTCAACGGCGCGGTTTTACTCGATTACAGGGAAGACGGACTGCATACGCATTATATGACGATTGTAAAAAAAAGCGGTCAGGAAATGATACCGGAGGAAAGCCACGTTTACAGCTCCGAAATGATTTGTTCCGTGCCGCAAAGACGGAAAACACTGGCGCAGGCTGAAAAAGAACTGATACACTGTGTGCAGGATGCATTAAAGGATAAAATCGTATCTGCGGTATATCTGACGGGCGCCGGTTTTGAAGCAGAAAATCTGCCCAAGGAACTGACCCATGTGCTGTGCGCGCGCAGAAAAGCATTTGCGGGACAGAATCTGTTTGTAAAAGGTGCTGCATATGCTGCATTAAAGGAAGACACTTCTGCCGGTCATAGTAGCGGCAGACTGCTGGCGTGCAGAAACCGCATTACCACGGGGCTTGAATTAAATATCAAAGAACGCGGCGAGGAAAAGCGGTTCCGCATGGTCAGACCGGGAACGAACTGGTACGAAGCCGGACGCAGTGTGGAACTGATACTGGAAGATATGAGAACGATTCCTGTTATTTTGCACAGATGTGACACCGGACATGAATGGACACAGGAAATTGACATCAGTGCGATACCGTTCCGCCAGGGCAGGATGACAAGAGTGGCTTTTGAAGTCCGTTTTGACAGTGACAGCCATTGCGTGGTACGGATAGAAGATATGGGCTTTGGCGGATTTGTCAAAAGTTCCGGGGTTGTAGTGGAAGAAGAAATAAATTTGGAAACAGACAAAATTGCACAGAAAGAGGAATGAATATGAGCGGAATTATTTTATGCCGGACCGGGCGGGCATTAAAGCCGCTGGTTTTGGAAGAACCGGGGGTACAAATCTATTCACTGGAAGAATTGTGCTATTATATATACAACAATATCTATATTCTGACAAATGCATTTTTAGATGAAAAACTTATTGCGTTTATCCGGACAGAGATTAAGGAACCGTTGCTGGCAGACAAGCTTGAGCAGTTGAAGTGTGAAAATGCAGGGCTGGCGGAAGCGGTTGTGACCATTTTAAAGTATGTGGATTATTATGATACGGCAGAAATTGAACAGGTAAAGGACCTGCTTGCGATGCTGGATACACAGAATGTCTATGAACGGATGAAAATGCGTGCAGACCGGTTCCTTGAAAAAGGCTGCTATTATAGTGCAATCAGCAATTATGATAAAATTGTAAATGGAGAGCGCGACATCAATCTTTCAGGGCTGTTTTACGCAAAGGTCTATCACAATCTGGGAACTGCCTATGCCAGAATGTTCTTCTTTGAAAAAGCGGCAAAGTATTTTGAAGAAGCGTATAAAATCGGTCAGCATGAAAAGTCCCGGAAATGTTATCTTGCGGCATGCCGTATGGCAGAGGGTGAGGAACAGATACAGGATATGCAGGCACCGGAAGAAGAACAGGTGCTGCAAAGAGAACTGGAACTGCTTACAGACAATGCACGTTACAGCGATGAATACCGTGCGATGCAGAAAATGGAACACTTAAAATCCGACGGTGAAGTAGCACAGTATTATAAGGCGATTGATGACTGCATGGACAGATGGAAAGCGCAGTATAGAAGGTATACGTCATAGACGGATGAAATGAGGAAATATGGGATTATTAAATTATATCAAGGGAACAATTAAAGAAAATTACGATTTGGAAGATATCGAGGACATTGAAGACATTGATGATTTTGTCTATGACGATGAGCAGAATACAGGGGAAGAACAAAATGCGGATAATTCGCGGACAGAAGATTTAACGGGACTTGTCAGCGAATTTGAAAAAAATTATCAGAAGCATGAAAAAAAAGCAAAAGCACCGCAGAAAAAGAATAAAAAGGTCAGTTCCGAAGAAAAAATTCAGGAACAGCGCAGAAAAGCAAAAGAAGAAGAAAAAAAGTATGATGAGCTGTTAAACAGTGTGCAGGCAAAGTCCCTGATTCATGTAGTAGATAAGATGAATCAGGCAGGGACACAGGAAAATTATTCGGGGAAGCTGGCAAAAGAAGAAAAAGAAGAAACGGAATATTTAAAACAGCTTGAAAAAAAAGAAGAAAAAAAGCGGATTCAGGAAGTTTTAAATTATTCGGAAGAAGATAAAGAATTCGATGCCAGTGCCGTACATATCCCGGATGTATCCAGAACACCGCGCCGTCTGGACAATATTAATACGGATTACTACGATAAGGAAGAAACAAAAGCTTATATCCGCAGCCAGTGTGAAATCATGGAAGAAGCCACCGGACACATTGAACTGGCGATGGAAGAATACAATGTCGTTACGGAACATTTTTCGGATATCCAGCTGATTGATACGGCACCGGACAATATCCGCAGAAGGATTACGGAAACGGCAGACCGTGTAGATAATCTGACGGTAGACCGGCGGATTTTTAAATCCGGCGAGCATAAGCTTTCCACCCATACGTATCACCGCATGGAACAGTTTGAAGATGAACTGCCGCGTGGTATGAAGTATCTGGAAAAACAGGAATCGTATTATGAAACCGTCAAACGGGATATGAGGATTCTTGAAGGGGAACGCATGAGTCTGCGCATGGAGGCTGCGGCACTCACAACGCGCCAGCTGCGTATCAGAAGCCTTGCCCTTGCCGCGATTGTCGGGCTGGCATTCGTATTTATGGTATTTTTCATTGCGCTTTCCGTAACGGAAGATACACAAAATACCATGCTTTATATTGTCGTTGCCTTTCTGGGAGCGGTGCTTGCCCTTGGCATGTTTGCCCTGCTAAAATATACGGAACGGCAGGTTCTGGTGACGGAAATCAAACTCAATAAAGCTACGACATTACTGAATAAAACAAAGATTAAGTATATCAACGCAGCCAATACGCTTGATTATGAATATCATAAATATCATGTCAGAAGTTCGTATGAACTGTCAAAGAAATATGAAGTTTATATGGACATGAAAAATGAGCAGCGCAAGATTGTACAGATGACGACCAAATTAAGTGAAGCAGAAGAAGATTTACTGGATTTACTCAAAAAACTCGGACTCTATGATGCCAAATTGTGGCTGTCACAGGTACGTGCCCTTGTATACAGCAAGGATATGGTGGAAGTGCGGCACGATTTGAATACACAGCGCCAGAAACTGCGCAAACAGATAGAATATAACGAAAACAGGATTGAGGAAGCAAAGAAGAATATTAAAGAGGCAGCGGTCCGTAATCCCGACTGTATGGACGAAGCAATCCATATTATTGAGCAGTTTGAGAGTAAAAACGTAAGAAATCAGTAAAAACTGCTTGCCAATTTGTAGTCATATGATAAAATAAAAGTTAGGTTTTGCAATTGGAGGAAAAGAAAATGATGAAAGAAAGACTGCATGAAATCAGAGAAAAGGCATTAGCCCAGATTAATTCCACTGATTCACTTGAAAAATTAAATGAGGTAAGAGTTTCTTTCCTGGGTAAAAAGGGAGAACTTACAGAAGTCTTAAAGGGCATGAAAGACGTTGCACCTCAGGACAGACCGGCAGTTGGACAAATCGTAAATGAAACCAGACAGGCAATTGAGGAAGTACTGGAAAACGCGAAAAAGGAACTTTCCGCAAAAATGCGTGAAGTCCAGTTAAAGAGCGAAGTGATTGACGTAACACTTCCGGCAAAGAAAAACAATGTCGGACACAGACATCCAAACACTGTTGCACTCGATGAAGTAAAGAGAATATTTGTCGGCATGGGTTATGAAGTCGTAGAAGGACCGGAAGTAGAATATGATTATTACAATTTTGAAGCGTTAAATATCCCTGCAAATCATCCGGCAAAAGATGAACAGGATACATTTTATATTAATGATAAAGTTGTACTGAGAACCCAGACTTCACCGGTTCAGGTCCGTGAAATGGAAAAAGGCAAACTGCCGATCCGTATGATTGCGCCGGGCAGGGTATTCCGTGCAGATGAAGTCGATGCAACCCATTCTCCATGCTTCCATCAGATTGAAGGCATGGTTATTGATGAGGGTATTACATTTGCAGATTTAAAAGGAACACTGGCTGAATTCGCAAGAGAGTTATTCGGACCGGAAACAAAAGTAAAATTCCGTCCTCATCATTTTCCATTTACAGAGCCAAGTGCAGAAATGGACGTGACATGTTTTAAGTGCGGCGGTAAGGGCTGCCGTATGTGTAAGGGCGAAGGCTGGATTGAAATTCTTGGCTGTGGTATGATTCACCCGCATGTATTTGAAATGAGCGGTATTGACCAGAACAAATATACAGGATTTGCATTCGGAATCGGTTTGGAAAGAATTGCGTTGCTGAAGTATGAAATTGATGACATGAGACTTCTCTATGAAAATGACGTAAGATTCTTAAAACAGTTCTAAAAAGAACGACGGCTGTAAGACAGCAAAGAAATTGGATACGAGGAAAGGATATTGAATCATGAATACATCATTAAATTGGATTAAGGCAATGGTTCCGGGACTGGAAGTAACAGACCAGGAATTCAGGGACGCAATGACACTTTCGGGAACAAAGGTGGAAAATTTTACCGCTTTTGACAAAAATCTTGATAAAATCGTTGTCGGACAGATTGAATCGGTCGAAAAGCACCCGGATGCAGATAAGCTGGTAATCTGCCAGGTGAATGTCGGCAGTGAAACTGTTCAGATTGTAACAGGCGCACCGAATATTCCGGTGGGTTCATCAGGACAGAAAGTACCGGTTGTATTAGATGGCGGATGTGTGGCAGGTGGTCATGACGGCGGCGCACTTCCGGAAGACGGCATTAAGATTAAAAAGGGTAAGTTAAGAGGTGTAGAAAGCTTCGGTATGATGTGTGCCATTGAAGAACTCGGTTCTTCCCGTGAATTTTATCCGGATGCACCGGAAAACGGCATTTACATTTTAGGTGATGATGCACAGGTTGGAGAAGATGCCGTTCACTATCTCGGTTTGGATGATACCGTATTTGAATATGAAATTACAAACAACCGTGTAGACTGCTACAGTATTATCGGTATTGCAAGGGAAGCAGCGGCAACCTTCAGAAAGCCGTTTACACCGCCGGTTGTAACAGAAACAGGCAACGCAGAAGACATTAACGATTATGTAAAGGTTGATGTGGAAGCCACAGACCTCTGCAGCCGTTACACCGCAAGACTTGTAAAGAATATCAAGCTTGCTCCGTCACCGAAGTGGATGCAGCGCAGACTGGCATCAGCAGGTATCCGTCCGATTAACAACATCGTGGATATTACAAACTACGTTATGGAAGAATACGGTCAGCCAATGCACGCTTATGATTATGACACCCTTGCAGGCGGTAAGATTGTTGTAAGACGTGCCAAAGACGGTGAGAAGTTCATGACATTGGATGGACAGGAAAGAACACTTGATTCTGATATGCTGATGATCTGTGACGGTGAAAAGGCTGTCGGTCTTGCAGGTATCATGGGCGGTGAAAATTCCAAGATTACGGATGACGTAAAGACCATGTTATTTGAAGCTGCAACCTTTGACGGCACAAATATCAGAAAGGCAACAAAGCGCCTGGGTCTTCGTACAGATGCTTCCGGTAAGTTTGAAAAGGGCTTAGATCCTGAAAATGCACTGGCGGCAATGAACAGAGCATGCCAGTTAATCGAAGAACTTGGAGCCGGTGAAATTGTCGGCGGCGTGGTTGACGTATATCCGAATAAGAAGGAAAGAGTCAGAGTGCCGTTTGAACCGGAAAGAATCAATGCACTACTGGGTACAAATGTTTCCGTGGAAGAAATGCTTGGATACTTTAAGATGCTTGAATTAGACTATGATGAAGCAAAGCAGGAACTGATTATTCCGACGTTCCGTCAGGATTTATTAAGAACAGCGGATATTGCGGAAGAAGTTGCAAGATTTTTCGGATATGCCAATATTCCTACAACACTGCCACACGGAGCTTCTACAATGGGTAAGATTTCCTTCAAGCAGAGAGTGGAAGATGTAGCCGGAGAAATCGCACAGTTCTGCGGATTCTCACAGGCAATGACTTATTCATTTGAAAGTCCGAAGGTATTTGATAAGTTAAAGCTGGCAGCAGATGCAGAGGAAAGAAAGACAGTTGTCATTTCCAATCCGTTGGGAGAAGATTTCTCCATTATGAGAACACTGCCGTTAAACGGAATGCTGAATTCGCTTGCAATCAACTACAACCGTAGAAATAAAGATGTAAAGCTTTATGAACTGGCAAAGGTTTATGTTCCGGTAGAAGGAGAAGACCTTCCGGATGAGAGAGTACAGTTCACACTGGGCTTCTACGGCGACGGCGATTTCTTTACAATGAAGGGTGTTGTTGAAGAATTCTTAGAAAAAATCGGTATGAGTGCAAGACCGGAATATGATCCGGAAGCCGGAAAGACATTTTTACATCCGGGACGTCAGGCAGAGATTCTTTACAAAGATACTGTAATCGGTTATCTCGGTGAAGTACACCCGGATGTTGCAGACACCTATGGACTGGGCGAGAGAACATATATTGCCGTACTTGATTTACCGGAAATTTTACCGTTTGCTTCATTTGACAGAAAGTACGAAGGCATTGCAAAATTCCCTGCTGTTACAAGAGATATCAGTATGGTAATGCCAAAGACGGTACTTGTCGGTGAAGTAGAAAAGATTATTGAAAAGAGAGGCGGAAAGCTTCTTGAAAAATATAACCTGTTTGATATTTATGAAGGTGCACAGATTAAGGAAGGTTTCAAGTCCGTAGCTTATACCATTTCTTTCCGTGCAAAGGACAGAACATTAGAAGATAAAGATATCCAGCCGATTATGGAAAAGATTCTGGGAGACCTTTCCGGCATGGGCATCGAACTTCGTTCTTAATTATAAATAAAAAACAGCCCGTTCTGCGGCAGAAAAGCTAACTGCCGCGAAGCGGAAAAAGATAGGAATGGAGCAGCATATGGAATCAATGAATTTACATGATTTTTATTATGATCTGCCACAGGAGCTGATTGCACAGGACCCGCTGTCAGACCGTTCCAGTTCAAGACTGATGGTACTGGATAAAAAGACAGGGGAAATACAGCACAAAATTTTTAAAGATGTGATTGATTACTTAAATCCGGGAGATTGTCTGGTCATTAACGATACCAAGGTGATTCCGGCTAGACTGATAGGCGAAAAAGTCGGAACGGGCGCGGCAATCGAAGTGCTTTTGCTTACCCGCAAGCAGGATTTAAAAGACACATGGGAAGTGCTTGTAAAGCCGGGTAAAAAGGCAAAAATCGGTACACAGATCAGCTTTGGCGGTGGAAAATTAATCGGAGAGATTGTGGATATTGTAGAAGAAGGCAATCGTATGATACAATTCACTTATGACGGTATTTTTGAAGAAATACTCGATGAACTGGGTCAGATGCCGCTTCCACCGTATATCACACACCGTCTGGAGGATAAGAACCGTTACCAGACCGTTTATGCAAAGCATGAAGGTTCTGCAGCGGCACCGACAGCGGGTCTCCATTTTACAAAAGAACTGCTGGAAAGGATACAGGAGAAGGGTATTGAAATTGCCCGTGTCACGTTGCATGTCGGACTTGGAACGTTCCGTCCGGTAAAGACAGAAAACATTCTGGAGCATCATATGCATTCAGAATTTTATACGGTGACACAGGAAGCACGTCGGCCTGGACAAGACCTCCAAGGACTACACCGTTATCCTGAACACTGCCGGTCTGTTCGTTAAGGCGGACGGCACTGAGGACAAGACCAACTACAAGAACGAGACCATCACCTGCGATGAGAAGGCCACCTTCTACTATGTCGACAAGGATGGTAAGATCACCGAGATCACCTACAAGAACGTGACCAAGGACCTCAACGATAAGGTTTACGCCTATGTTGATGACTACATGGTCAAGCAGCTCGTCGTGTTCGAGGTCAAGGATACTGGTGCGGGCACGAGCAAGCCTCTCGCCATGGGTGAGAAGCCCGTCTCCTATGTCGACGGCAGCAAGGTCGTTCTCGAGGTCGTTGACAACAACACCACTGGTCTGCGCACCGCAAAGAACGAGGCTATCGCCGCCCTGGCAAAGCTGATCCGAAAGCACGGCGTGGAGCACATCGCCATCGGCAACGGCACAGCCAGCCGGGAGACGGAGCAGATGGCGGTGAAGCTGATCCGGCAGGTGAATGAGGCCGGCGCCCATGTCAGCT
>OGZL01000503.1_pt1 | contig 29833 bp, 21 predicted proteins | sample 1576761 | NCBI WGS metagenome assembly OGZL01 (sample SAMEA3541595, study PRJEB24748) | human gut metagenome | biome: human gut; feature: human-associated habitat; material: faeces | place: China | collected 2012
GCCCTTAATACAAGCATAATATAAATTTTTACCAACACGTTTTGTCCTATAACCCTGAATCGTCATACTTCCTCAGTTTTTTATTGCAGGAAAACCGTATAGCCGCGGCAAACGCGAACTTGGAAAACAAGCAAACCTCGCTTCGCTCGCAGAACCTTTTATAGAAACCAATGAATACTGCACCCCGATTTTAGAAACTGCACCCCTATCGCCCTTCGGGCACTTCCCTCCGTAGGGGGAAGCTCGGCGATGAGAAATAAAAAAATTCAAATCTGATTTGTCTTAAATTTATGAAAAGATAAGCCGGGCGCCTTCCCCGCTGGGGCAGGTCGAAGTCCTTCGTTTCGGTGCTGGTGGATAGTATCGAAAGAATGTCTTACGATTGTCATTTACGGTAAACGTATTTAAATGATAGTGATATTAGCGGCATTGAATGATGGCGGAAGGTTTTGACCTGCCCGTCGGGGAAGGATGCCGCGAATGCGGCAGAAAGGGGTGCAGTTCCACGAGCGCAGCGAGGTTATATAGTTTTCTCCCGCATCCCGCACTTCCATCTCACCACTTCCCGTACACTTTGTTCGACATATCCCATAGAATATATCCATCCAAAAGTGATGATAGCTTTATTATTTTTCCAGTGGTACTCTATGTATAGAACAAAGTGTTCATTATTGTAAACGTAGTTCGACAGCGAGATGGAGGCGGTCATGATGTCCTTTCATTGGATTTCACTTCTTTCCGGATGGGGAAAGAGGACTTTTGATTTCTTCCTGTTCCGTACCAGCCATGGAATTTATCAGATCCCGGGATGCGGAAGAGAGCCGTTCGGCATGTAATATAGTCATTAAAAGGAGCCATGAAATGCACATCACTCATTTCATGGCTCCTTTTTTCTTGCTTCTCTTTCCCAAACACTTGCCCAATAGCGTCTATTGATATATGATAGGGAGAAAGTCTTTTTAAGGCTGCCGGAAGGGGCGGCCGGAAAAATGGGTAGGAAGGCAGGAGCAGGAGATGGAAAATCGAGATAGTTTCAAATCCCGGTTGGGATTTTTACTTGTCAGCGCAGGCTGTGCCATCGGCATCGGGAATGTCTGGAAATTCCCGTATGTGACCGGGGAATACGGAGGCGCTGTTTTTGTATTGTTTTACCTGATGTTTCTTTTACTGATGGGCATCCCCGTCATGACGATGGAGCTTGCCGTCGGCCGCGCATCCCGCGGGAGCGCTGTCCAGGGCTATAAGAAATTGGAAAAGCCCGGGCAGAAATGGCATATTCATGGCTGGTTCTGTATCCTTGGCTGTCTGCTCCTCATGATGTACTACACGACAGTATCCGGATGGATGCTTGCGTATTTCTGGAAATTCCTGACCGGCGCTTTTGCGAGCGTTCCGACGGAAGCCGTCAGCGGCGTCTTCACGTCCATGCTGGCATCTCCCACGGAAATGGGAATTTTCATGGCACTTACCGTTTTCGGCGGATTCGGCGTCTGCGGCCTCGGCCTGCATAACGGCGTCGAACGCATCACGAAGGTCATGATGCTCTGCCTCCTGGTCCTCATCGTCGTCCTTGCTGCGCACAGCGTTTCACTCAAAGGCGGCGGACCGGGCCTTGCTTTCTACCTTCTCCCGGACTGGGACAGGGCAGTCGAAGCAGGCATCGGGAACGTGGCAGCTGCTGCGATGAACCAGGCATTCTTCACATTGTCCCTCGGCATCGCTGCCATTGAAATCTTCGGCAGCTACATGTCAGACGACTTCACACTGACGGGCGAAGCCGTGAGGATCACAGCGCTCGATACCTTCGTCGCTGTCCTTTCCGGACTCATCATTTTCCCGGCATGCTTTGCCTACAACGTACAGCCGGATGAAGGCCCGTCGCTCATTTTCATCACACTTCCGCGCATATTCCAGAACATGTCCTTCGGCCAGCTCTGGGGCACACTTTTCTTTGTCTTCATGACATTTGCCAGCTTCTCCACCGTCACCGCGGTCTTTGAAAACCTCATTGCATGCGCGAGAGACAACTTCGGATGGTCAAGAAAGAAAGCCGTCCTCGTGAACCTTGTCATTGTATTCGTTCTGTCCATCCCCTGCGTACTGGGATACAACATCTGGAGCGACGTCCACATCATCGGAGCCAGAGACGTCCTGGACAGCGAAGACTTCATCGTCAGCAACTTGCTCCTTCCGGGCGGCGCGCTCGTCTACCTGCTCTTCTGCGTGACGAAATTCGGATGGGGCTTTGACAACTACATCGCCGAAGTCAATAAAGGCAGCGGACTGAAAATGCCGCTCTGGATCAAACCATATTTCCAGTTCATCCTGCCGCTTCTGATCCTGGTCATCCTGATCAGAGGCCTTATGTAAGCTTCCTTTCCGCGGGAAGCCTTTGCGGCAAAGCGGACCGGGAGATCCGGAAAAGATAAAATGGAGGAAAGAAGAATGGAAGAAAGAGACAGTTTCAAATCCCGCCTGGGATTTATTCTGGTCAGCGCCGGATGCGCCATCGGTATCGGGAACGTATGGAAATTCCCGTACATCACCGGGGAGTACGGCGGGGCCGTGTTCGTATTGTTTTACCTGTTATTCCTTTTAATACTGGGGATACCTGTCGTCACGATGGAATTGGCCGTCGGACGCGCCAGCCACAAGAGCGCCATGATGGGCTTCAAGACACTGGAGCCGAAAGGCAGCAAATGGCACTGGCACGGGTGGATCTGCCTTCTGGGCAGCTTCGTCCTCATGATTTACTACACCGTCGTATCCGGCTGGATGGTCGACTACTTCTGGAAATTCCTGAACGGATCCTTCAATGGCATGGGGCCTGAGAAAGTTGCAGCCACCTTCGATGCCATGGTCGCTGATCCTTATGAACTCATATTCTTCATGGGCCTGAACGTCCTCGTCGGCTTTGCCGTCTGCGCAGGCGGCGTTGCCAAGAGCCTTGAAAAAGTCACGAAAGTCATGATGCTCGGCCTCCTGGGCCTCATCGTTATCCTCGCCGTAAACAGCCTTCTCCTTCCGGGAAGCGCCAAAGGCGTCGAATTCTACCTTCTTCCTGACTGGAACCGCGCCGTCGAAGCAGGCATTGGAAACGTGGCAGCTGCTGCCATGAACCAGGCATTCTTCACACTCTCCGTCGGCCAGGGCTCCATGGAAATCTTCGCCAGCTACATGAGCCGCAACAACACCCTGGGCGGCGAAGCAGTCAGAATCACCGCGCTTGACACATTCGTAGCCCTGATGGCAGGCCTCATCATCTTCCCGGCATGCTCTGCATTCGGCGTAGAACCATCCGAAGGCCCGTCCCTCATCTTCGTTACACTGCCAAACGTATTCATCAACATGTCCTTCGGACAATTCTGGGGATCCCTCTTCTTCGTCTTCATGACATTCGCCAGCTTCTCCACCGTCACCGCCGTCTTCGAAAGCCTCATCGGCAACTGCATGGACGACTTCGGCTGGAGCAGAAAGAAGACAGTCCTCATCCTTCTGCCCTTCGTATTCCTGGGCAGCATTCCCTGTGCACTCGGCTTCAACGTATGGTCCGACGTGCAGATCGCAGGAAAAGGCATCCTCGACATGGAAGACTTCCTCGTCAGCGGCCTTATCCTTCCGCTCGGCTCCATCATCTTCGCCCTCTTCTGCGTATCCAAGTACGGCTGGGGCTTTGACAAGTACTTAGAAGAAGTCAACACCGGCACAGGCATGAAAATGCCCCGCTGGATCCGTCCCTACTTCTGCTACGTACTCCCGCTCCTCATCCTCTTCGTATTGGTCAAAGGCCTGATGTAAAAGGATAAGGGAAATAAAATCATCAACGGTGCTTCGGCGCCGTTTTTTGATGCAGGAAATGGGGAACAGTAATTAGCAAAATCCAGCTTCTCCTCGGGTGGAGTGCATTAAACTCGCCTTCCCAGACGGGGAAGGGAGTATGGTAGGGGATGGGGTACGAAAGGGCAAAAACAAATCAGATTTAAAATCTTTTCTTTACTCTCTGCGAAGCCGCCTCCTTCGGGGGAAGTGGCGCGCATGCGCCGAAAGGGGTGCAGTAATAAGTAAAGCATATTCCTTTCGCGGTGGATAGGGTTGATTACCACGAGCGAAGCGAGATCGTACGGTTCTAATCCCCATTTCCCCTCTTCATTTGTTTGGCAAATAAAGCATGACTTAAAATATAACCTATGCTGAATACTCATTTATGTATGCAATTATCTTCCCAAACAGGAAGAAAGGTGGTATAGTAAAACCATAAGTTTCAGGATATAGAGTCCACTTATTGGAATTCGTATCCCATTTCTTCTTGGAGGCTTGATCATGGCAGGTTACAATCCGTATGAAAATATGCTTCATGTATTGGATAAGGCAGCAGAAGTACTCGGCTGCCCGAGAAATGATTATGAATTCGTCCGTTATCCGGAACGCGAGCTGACAGTCAGCATCCCGGTCACCATGGATGACGGCCATGTAGAAGTATTCTCCGGCTACCGCGTACAGCACTCCACCGCACGCGGCGCAGCAAAAGGCGGCATCCGTTTCCATCCGCAGTCCGATGAAAACGAAGTCAAAGCCCTTGCTGCATGGATGACAATCAAGAACGCCATCGGCAACATTCCTTACGGCGGTGCTAAAGGCGGCATCAAAGTCGACCCGCATAAACTGTCAAAGCGTGAACTCGAAAGACTGACACGCATGTACGTACGCCGCATTTATCCGATCATCGGACCAGACCAGGACGTACCGGCACCAGACGTCAATACCAACGGCCAGATCATGGCATGGATCGCTGACGAATACGCAGCCCTCTCCGGCAAATGGCAGCCAGGCGTCGTCACAGGCAAACCACTCGAAGTCGGCGGATCCCTCGGCAGAAACGAAGCTACCGGCCGCGGCCTTCTCTTCACACTCGAGACCTGGTGCGAAAAGAACCATAGAGAAATGAAAGACCTCACCATGGTCGTACAGGGCTTCGGCAACGTTGGCTCCGTAGGCTCCCTCCTCATGCATAAAGAAGGCGTCAAGATCATCGCTGTAGGCGATATCAATGGCACATGGAAGAACCCGAACGGCCTCGACATCGAAGCCATGTACGTTTATGCCAACAGCCACGGCAGATCCCTCAAAGGCTACACAGAAGAAGGCGCATCCTTCATCCCTGACAGCGAACTCTTCGCCCAGGACGTCGACGTCATCTTCGCAGCAGCTATGGAAAACCAGCTGAACGCATCCACCATGGAAAAAGTAAAAGCAAAACTCATCCTCGAAGGCGCAAACGGCCCGACCGATGAAACAGCAGACAAATACTTCGAAGAACACGGCATCGAAGTCCTCCCGGACGTCATGAGCAACGTCGGCGGCGTCGTAGGCTCCTACTTCGAATGGGTCCAGAACCGCACAGGCTACTACTGGACCGAAGACGAATACAACGCCCGTCTCCAGAAAAAGATGAGAGAAGCATACGAAGACGTCTATGCCCTCAAAGAAAAATACCACGTCACCTACCGCCTCGCCTCCTACATGCTCGCACTCCAGAGAGTCATGGCAGCCCAGAAACTCAGAGGCTTCTTAGGATAAGTTATAGCGGAAATACAGACAGGATGCATGATCCATTCATGCATCCTGTTTTTTGGTGCGCTCGCCATCAGCGAAAAAGCCAAGGTACGCCTTCGCCGCAGCGCAGGAAATGCCAAGGTACGCTTTATTTTAAAAAAGCATTTATAAAAGAGAGCTCTTATAAAGAAACCGTACAACCGCGGCGGAGCGCGAACTTGGAAAACAAGCAAACCTCGCTTCGCTCGTGGAACCTTTTTATAAAAACCAATGAATACTACACCCCTTTCTCCGGAAACTTTAGAAAATGCATTCTTTAAAAACCTTCACAACCAGCCTGCGGCTGAGGAACTACATCTCATCCACCACAAAAGTGGTCCCCCTTCTCCTGACGGAGCAAGGTCAAAGGCATTCTTTCCCGCTGGGGCAGGTCAAAACCTTCCGCACCGGCGCTTACCTATGTTATCAGTAGTGATTTAAATACGAACCGTAAATGAAAACGGTAAGGTGTTCGTTCAATAATATTCATCAGAATCGAAAAAACCTGCCTCGGAACAAGGATGACGCATACGCTCACGAAGTGACAGAAAGGAGTGCAGTTCCCGAGCGCAGCGAGGTTGTATGGTTTTCATCGAACGAAGTTCGGTTTAAGGGTGTCAGAGCTCGCCCCGTAGGGGGAGCTGGCGCGCATGCGCCTGAGGAGGTTCATCTCCACGAGCGAAGCGAGGTCGTCCGGTCTTCTATCGAGCAGCGCGAGGTCGTATGGTTTTTCCTCCTTGTATGGTTTTATCATGTTTTTCTCAGCCGCAGGCTGGTTGTCCGGTTTTCCCATCTTTTCTTACGCTTTCCATCTTCCCCCCTCCCTCCGTCCAAAAATTTCCTCATGCTATAATGAAAGGGAATTGAGTATTGGAATGGATTTAAATAGAAAGAAGGACTTTATGTTTATACTTGGATGCCATTTATCCGTCACGGGCGGGTATCTTTCCATGGGGAAGACAGCCACTTCGATCGGCGGAAATACGTTTCAGTTCTTCCCGCGAAACCCGCGCGGAAGCCAGTCTGCTCCTGTGAAGGAAGCGGATGCGCTGGCTTTGAAGGCGTGGATGCAGGAGCATGATTTCGGGCCGATTCTCTGCCATGGGGCTTACACGATGAACGGCTGCTCGACGAAGGAGTCGGTGCGTGAGTTTGCCCGCACGGCGCTTCGTGAGGACCTGGCCAAAGCGGCGCACCTGCCGAACTGCCTTTACAATTTCCATCCGGGCTCCCACCTGAAGCAGGGCGCAGAAGTTGCGATTCCCATGATTGCAGACATGCTGAATTACGCCATGGATCAGGAAGAGCTGCCGCCATTTGTCCTGCTTGAAACGATGGCAGGGAAGGGGACGGAAGTCGGACGCACGTTTGAGGAGCTGGCCGCGATTATCGACAAGGTTGAGCGCAAGGAACGCATGGGCGTGTGCCTTGATACCTGCCACGTCTATGACGGCGGCTACGACATCGCAGGAGATACCGACGGCGTTCTCGCCCATTTCGATGAAGTCATCGGGCTTTCCCGCCTGAAGGCTATTCACCTGAATGACGACAAGAATCCGATGGGAAGCCACAAGGACCGCCATGAAAAAATCGGCGAAGGGACAATCGGTCTCGAAGGGATGGAAAGGATCATCAATCATCCGCTTCTCAGAAATCTTTTCTTCTACCTTGAAACACCGAATGATCTGGAAGGCTACAAGCGTGAAATCGCGCTTTTGAGAAGCCTTCGGAAGGAGGACGCATGAAATTCATTCACACAGCCGACTGGCACCTGGGGAAGCTTCTGAAGGAACACTCTATGACAGAAGATCAGGCATGGCTCCTGGAAAACCGTTTCCTGCCCATCGTCGACGAAGAAAAGCCGGACGTGATCCTTCTGGCCGGGGACGTCTATGACCGCTCATTTCCTCCGGAAGATGCCGTCGAGCTCTTTGACCGCATGACTGAGGAAATCGTCGGAAAGAGAGGGATTCCCTTCATCGTCATCAGCGGGAACCACGACAGCGCCGAGCGCCTCGCCGTGGCAAGCCGTCTTCTCCGCTCGCAGGGGCTCTACATCTTCGGGCCGCTCGACAGGCTCTCTCCCGTCATCCTGAAGGATGAATGGGGTCCCGTCGCATTCCTTCCGATGCCGTATTCCGAACCCGCCCGCGTGCGCGTCATGATGAACAAGCTCGGCATGGAAGAGGCGGAAAAGGTGAAGACGTACGAAGAGGCAGAAAAAATTCTTTCCTCCCGCATGCTCTCCCTCCTTCCTGATGAAGGAGAAGGCATGAGGAAAATTGCCCTTGCCCACGTCTATGCAGCAGGCGGCATGTCATCGGAATCGGAAAGACCGCTCTCGATTGGCGGCTACGACCAGATTCCTGATGAAGTCTTTGCGCCTTACGACTACACCGCACTCGGCCACCTCCACCGTCCGCAGAAGACGAAGAGGGATTCCGAGAAGATCCAGTACAGCGGAAGCCTCATGCGCTACTCCTTCGACGAAGTGCGTCAGAAGAAGGGCATCATCGTAGGGACGATTGACGGAGAAGGAAATGTTTCCACCACGTTCCGCGAAATGCTGCCCCTCCATCAGGTACGCGAAATCCAGGGTTCTTTTGCAGACATCATGGCTAAGGAAGGCTCGGAAGACTACCTGCAGATCGTATTGACCGACTCCGAACCTGTCATCGACGCCATGCCAAAGCTTCGCGAGAAGTACCCGAATGCCCTTGGCGTCGAGCAGGACATGGGATACAAGGACGATGACGGCGAAAGAAGGATCCGCCTCGAATCCATGAGCGACGAAGACATTTTCCGCGCCTTCGTCAGCCATTTCCGTGAGCAGGAACTGGCAGAAGAAGAAGAAAAGCTTTCTCAGGAAGTCTGGGAAGAGGTATACAGGAAGGAAAACGCAAAATGAAACCTTTGAAACTGACGATGCGTGCCTTCGGTCCCTATGCGGGCGAGACCGTCATCGACTTCGAAAAACTGCAGGGACGCCATCTCTTCCTGATCTGCGGCCCGACCGGAGCCGGGAAGACGACGATCCTGGATGCCATGTGCTATGCCCTTTACGGCAAGACAAGCGGCGACCGGACAGGCGAGAAAATGAGAAGCGACTATGCCGACTCCTCGGAAAGGACAGAAGTCATTTTCGATTTCATGCTGGGGGATAAGACATACCGCGCAACGAGAAGCCCGGCGCAGATGGTTGATAAGAAACGCGGCAGCGGACAGACACTGGCTGCCATGCAGGCGTCCCTTTCCGAACTGGAAGACGGCAAGGAAATCAATACATTGCGCACAGGCATTGAAGAAGCCGCAGGGAAACTCATCGGGCTCAATGCCGACCAGTTCTGCCAGGTCATCCTCCTTCCGCAGGGCGATTTCAGAAAACTCCTCGTGGCAAAGGCCGATGAAAGAGAAGCCATCCTGAAGCAGCTCTTCAAGACACAGCGTTTCTCGGAATTCAAGGACAGGCTGAAAGACAGGCTCGATGCAAAAGTCCGTGAGAAAATGGAAAAGCAGACAAGAGAAGACCAGATTCTCAGCACCGCCGGCGCCGCAGACGAAAAGCAGCTCGCCTCGATCGTGGAAGAAGCGGAGAAATCACTGCAGGAGGCGGTGGAGACGACCCGGAAGCAGGAAAAGGAAAGCAATGAATTCCGTGAAGTCTACCAGAAGGAAACTGCCCTGATGGGCCATTTCACCGAGCTTGATAAAGCATTGAAGCAGGATGCAGCCCTCAAGAATGAAGAAGGACGCATGAAGGAAATGGAAGCATCCCTTTCCCTGATCCGGAGCGCACGGGAGCTTGCGCCTTACTTCGACCAGCTGGATGGCATCACCCGGGAAGGCAGGCAGGAGGCACAGAAACTCAAGACAGCCAAAGCGGATATGGAAACGTATGCAAGGCTGAATGAAACGCTTGAAAAACGCATCCAGGAGCTGGACGCCATGAAAGAAAAACGCGAAGAAGAGCGTAAAACAGCCCTTAAAATGCAGGACCTGGTGCCCAAGGCAAAGTTGTACGGGGCAGCCGTCCAGGCGCTTAAAAACGCACAAAACGCATTATCCAGAGCAGAAGAGGAAACGAAGCGCCTCCAGGCTTCTGCCGAAGCGGCAAGGAAGGCAAGGGATGCGCAGAAGGAAAAGGCAGATGCTGTCAGGAAATCCTATATCGACGGACAGGCATTCCTTCTGGCGGAAGGACTCGAAGACGGCGTGCCATGCCCCGTCTGCGGTGCCATCCATCATCCGGCCCCGGCCCGCGGCGGAGACCATGTAGCAAAGGCAGAAGATGTCGAACGTGCGCAGAAGGAATATGAAAGAGCATCAGCTGCTTATGACAGAGCCAATGATGCCAAAGAAAAGCACAGCACAGGAGCCTATGCGAAAGCCGTGAGCGATCACGCGAAAGCCGATGCCCAGATGAAGACGCTTGAGGAAATTCCTGAAGCATACAGGGATCCCAAATATCTGGAAGCAGAAAGCACGCGCCTTCTGACGGATATCAGGAAGTGGGAACAGGACAAGGAAACGGCGGCCGCCCAGCTGAGGAAAGCAGGAGCCGACCTCTCTGCCAGCCAGGCCGCATGCAGGAATGCCGAAGAGCGCAGAGAAGAGCTCGTGAAGAAATACAGGGAAACAGAATCCGTCCTGAAGGAAGCTTCCGATAAGGCCGGCTTCCAGAGTCTCGACGAATGCAAGGAATGGTACAAGAAGAAGGACACGGAAGAAAGCGTCCGTAAGACACTGGAACAGTACCGCGCAGACAGAAAGAGCACAGAAGAACGGATCAAAGCAGAAGAGCAGGAGACTGCAGGGAAGGAGCGTCCTGACATGCTGGCGCTGAATGAAAAATCCAAAGCACTGCAGGATCAGCTCAAAAAAGCCTCCGAAAGGGCAGCCGCTCTCAAGGAACGCACAGAAACGCTCCAAAAGGCCGTTTCAGACGCCAGAGCCATCGAGAAGGAACTGGAAGACCTCCGCAAGGAGGAAGGCCTTATAAGAGGCCTTTATGACCTCACAAGCGGAAAGAAGACAAGGATCACCCTGGAAAGATACGTCCTTGGCACACTCCTTGACGACGTAGCCAATGCTGCGAACCTCCGTCTTCTCTCCATGAGCAGGAGGAGATACTCCCTCCACCGCATGACAGACGAAAGCGGACTGGGGAAGGGCGGACTGTCGCTTGAAGTCTCCGACAGCTTCACAGGACGTTCCCGCCCGGCCAATACACTTTCCGGCGGCGAAACCTTCCTGGCATCCCTCTCCCTGGCCCTTGGCCTTGCTGACGTCGTCCAGTCAAGACAGGGCGGCGTCCGTCTTGATACCATGTTCATCGACGAAGGCTTCGGTACCCTCGACCCCGACTCCCTGAACAGCGCCATGAATACACTCATCGACCTCCAGAACACAGGCCGCATGGTAGGCATCATCTCCCACGTCCCAGAACTCGAAGAACGCATAGACGCACGACTGCGCGTCACACCCGCCGAAAAAGGCAGCAAAGCAGAATTCGAGATCATCGACTGAGGAAATAAGGATAAAGGAATATATAGGCAAAAGGAGCTGTAGAAATCCGCTAAAATGTTGCTTTTTCCTTTTCTCGAACGAAGTTCGGTTTAAGGGGGTCAGAGCTCGCCCCGTAGGGGGAGCTGGCGACGGAGTCGCCTGAGGAGGTTCATTTCCTTCGAGCGCAGCGAGGTTGTATGGTTCTAATTCTCTCAATCAAATAACTCTCACTAAGGACTGTCGAAATGCCTGCACATTTTGACAGTCCTTCTTTTATTTCGATATCGACACCCATGAGTTCATAAAACTTATCTATATTCTCTCAAGGCCGGCGCGCCGCTCATATATGACTGATAGTCAAAAATATAAAAATGTCTGAAATGACTTATAGTCGGTCATGCGGGAGTTAATGGGAATGATTGTGATAACTCAGTATAAAACTGATTCTGTCGAATGTTTTACAAATAACCAAAAGTCTCATGCATATCATAAAGGTTTATCAATAGTTTAAACTTGATTTAACTTTGCGTCCGTGTTAAGCTAACCACAGACATGAAGGAAGCCTCAAGGTCATGTCCCTTGGAAAAGCAAAGATGAAAGACAGCAGAGGAAACACGGTCACTCGCGCAAGGTCCTAGTCGGAGCTCCTCCGAGGAAAAATAGAGGCACGCATAATTCTCTATATTTTCTATTAAAGGAGCGATGAAACATGAAAAAGGTTCTCGCAATTGCTGCAGTAGCAGCACTCACAGCTGGCGTATCCGCATACGCTGCAAATCCATTCTCTGATGTAACCCCGAACGACTGGGCTTATCAGGCAGTTGAAGACCTGTCCGAACAGGGCGTCGTTGAAGGTTATCCGGATGGCACCTTCAAGGGCGAAAGAAACATCACCCGTTATGAAATGGCTCAGATCATTGCCCGCATGCTCGCTAAAGAAGATCAGCTGAACGCTGAACAGAGAGCAACCCTGGACAAACTCGCTGGCGAATATGCTGACGAACTCGCAAACCTGGGCGTTCGCGTATCCAACCTTGAAAAGAAGGTCGGCAACCTGTACTGGTCCGGCGATGCTCGTATGCGTTACCAGAACAAAGCAACTGGCGATGATTCCTGGAACGGCCGTATGAGAATCAACGTAAAGGGTCAGGTCAATGACTCCACTTACGTACAGGGCCGCCTGAACGCAACCATGGACTTCAAAGAAAGTGAAGATGATTCTGATGTACAGTTTGATCAGCTGTTTGCAAACCATGACTTCGGTACCGCTGCAACCGTTCGTCTCGGCCGTCAGCCGGTAGCATTTGGTGACCAGGGCGGCTGGCTGTATGGTGATACCTTCGGCGCTGATGCTGCTCAGGTAACATTCCATGCAGGACAGAAAGTTGACCTGACCGCAGGCTATGGCCGCTTCAATACCTCTGACTATGATGAAGGCGTTGAAGATCAGGATGCATTCTATGCACGCGGCGCAGCTGACCTGAACGTTGCTAAACTCGGCGTTGACTACATTAAGTTCACAGGCGACAAGGAAGCTGATACAGCTGCCGGCTATGAACTGATGGGCGCAAACCTGACCATTCCGGTTTCCGACTTCCGTGTATTCGGTGAATACTGGAAGAACACCACCTATGACAACGGCAATGATACCGCTTGGAACGCAGGTATCGGCTATGGCAAACTGAACCTGAAGAAACCGGGCTCCTTCGCTATCGATGTAGCTTACAACGATGTTGACGAAGGCGTATACTTCGGCGGCACAGGCCTCCAGACTGATGCTCTGAAGTATCTGACAAAACATGAAGCAACCAACGTAACATTCTGGAATGCAATGGCTGACGTTACCCTCCAGAAGAACGTATTCCTCCATGGTGAATATGCATTCGACGTTAGCGCTGATGACGCTGATATGAATGATAAGGATGCTTGGACCGTATCCCTCAACTACAAGTTCTAATACAGAACCTGGCAGCAGTGAAATTAAAAGAGACTGTGACAAAATTCGTTAAAACGCTGCTTCTCCCTTTTCTCGAGCAAAGCGAGGTTTAAGGGTGTTAACCTTGCTTCGAAGGAGAAGGTCCCGGCGAAGCCGGGGAATACAGTAGTTCTCGAGTGAAGCGAGGTTTTGTAGTTTTCAGACAGAACCAATAAATACACATGTTGGATAATCCTCTAATGGAATATTCCAATAGAAAAAAGGCTGTGGCAAAATGATTACACATTTTGTCACAGCCCCTTTTTTGTGTGGGGATATGGGATTGGGGAACAGGCAAACTTAGCGCATAAACGATTGATGGAGCAAAACCAAACAACCAGCCTTCGGCTGAGGTAATCAACCCTATCCGCCCTTCGGGCACCTTCCCCGTCTGGGAAGGCGAGTATTTCGCCATCTGGGGACATCACACAGTTTCCTGATTCCTTTATCTCTCTCCGCAAAGGAGGAGTTTTCTCAGGTCTTCTACTGTGTCGGCTACTTTTTCTGCGCCGGCTTCTTCGAGTTCCTGTCTGCTGCCGTATCCGTAAGCGACGCCTACGCTGGGGAGGCTGTTGGCTTTGGCGCCCAGGATGTCGTAGTTTGTGTCGCCAATCATGACGGTCCTGCCCGCCAGACTTTCTGCATTTCCATTACCGGAAAGCTGGCCCATGGCTTTGTGGATGATTTCTGCTTTCTGGCCGCGGCTGGCTTTCTTGGTGAGTTCGTCGCCGATGCCGCTTCCGCAGATGACGTCGAAGGCGTCGGTGAAGCCGAAGCGGTCGATGATTTTTCTTACGAAGGGTTCCGGCTTGCTCGATGCGACGGCGAGGACTTTTCCTTCCTTCTTGAGATCATAGAGAAGGTCTCCGATGCCGTCATAGGCTTCGCAGTCATAGAGTCCGCCTTCGTCTTCATACAGTTTCCTAAAGGCAGTGACGGCGGTGACGATCTGCTCGTCGGTCATGCCGTAGAGTTTTTTCATCTGCACATTGAGAGGCGGGCCGATGAAGCTGTGGAGCTTTTCTGCATCTTCTTCATGAATGCCTGCCTGATCGAGGCCGTACTTTACGGCTTTGACGATGCCCGGAGCGGATTCGGAAATCGTTCCGTCCAGGTCGAAGAAGTAGTAATTGTAAGAGTCCATGGCTCTCCTTTCAGGGAATAAAAGGGCTCCCGGCTTTGTACCGGGAGTCTCTTTTTATGGTTTTCTGTTTTTATTTTACACCGTGCATGATTTCTTTCAAGTATTCTTTCTTCTCGTTCTTCTCTTCTGCATTGTCCAGAAGGATGTCTACATAGCGGCTCAGCGTATCGGAGTCGGTGTAGTTGGAGATGAAGGAATCGGCCTTGTTGCTTTCCAGAATGATCGGGAATTCAACGGCGGAGAAAATCTGCATGGCTTTGAGATCCAGATCAGCGGGATCGGTGTATCCGGTAATCTCAGCGATATTCCGGATGACCTTGCTCCAGCACTGGCTGTGCAGAAGTGACAAGTAAATGAAGTACGTATCCTTGGCATCGTCGCTGGAAGGATTGGAGATGGAGCGGAAAAGTGCCGGGTGCTGGCGGGCGAGATGGAAATAGGCGATGATGTACTTCTTCAGCCTTTCCCTCGCCGAGAGCCTCGTATCGTCCAGGTATGCGACGATATTTTCCAGATTGCCCATCATGTATTCCAAAGCGCAGCCGATCAACTCTTCCTTCGACCCGAAGTAATAACGGACCGAAGCGATATTGACGTCTGCCTCTTTGGCGATCGAGCGGACGGTCGCCTTCTTGAAGCCTTCCTGCTGAAGAATCTTCACTGTAGCGGCGATCATCTTCTCGCGGACTTTTTCTCCTTTTCCAGTCAGTTTTCTATCACTCATAATGCAGTTCCTTTTCTCAAACTTACGGTCTTTCTGACGAAGGAGAGATCATCCTTGGATTCGCTCTTCTCGGTCAGGGCGCTCATCATCAGTTTCAAGCGGTTTGCCTGGTTGACTTCACTGGCACTGGCATCGCAGTCGAGAGCCAGGAATACGGCTTCCGGATACGCGGAGTGCAGTTTGTGGACCATGCCTTCACCGGTGATATGGTTCGGCAGGCAGGCAAATGGCTGCAGGCAGACGACGCCGCGGCATTCATGATACAGAAGATCGATCATGTCGGCGGTGAGGAACCAGCCTTCGCCGGCGCGGTTGCCAAGCGACAGGTACTGGGATGCTCTCTTGGCCATCTTCTCGATGCTTGTGATTTCATGGAAGCGTTTGGAATTCTTCACTGCCTTTTCCAGCGGCTTTCTGTACCATTCCAGGACGTAGCGGGAGAAGGTATCCTTCAGGTCTTCCCTCATGGAGCCGTCCATGAACTTTCTCTGGAAATGGCTGTCGAGAGAACCGTAGAGGAAGAAGTCAAGCATGCCGCTCGTTTCGGCTTCCCCGCCGTTCGCTTCGATTGCATGGACGATATCGTTGGATGCGATCGGGCTGAACTTGACGTAAATTTCACCGACGATGCCGATTCTCGGACGGCGCGGGCTGTCGTTGAGCGGCAGGCGGTCGAAGTCCTTGATGATATTGGCAAGGTTTTTCTTGTACTTGCGGAAGGATTCACCCTTGAGGATGGATTCGCAGCAGCGGTTCTGCCAGTCGCGGCAGAGGATTTCCGCGCTGCCCGGTGTCAGTTCATACGGACGTGTGCGGTAGAGGCACTGCTGCAGGGCATCGCCGTAAATGACTGCCTGTACAAGGTTCGTTGCCAGGGACAGCGAGAACTTGAAGCCAGGCTGCGGTTCAAAGCCCTGTGTGTTCAGGGAAATGACCGGAATCTGGGACAGGCCTGCTTCATCAAGCGCCTTGTGGATGAATCCGATATAGTTCGAAGCACGGCACATGCCGCCCGTCTGGGACATCATGAGCGCGGTGCGGTTCAGGTCATATTCGCCCGATTTCAGTGCGCGCATGAGGGAGCCGATCGTGATGATGGCCGGGTAGCAGGCATCATTGTTGACCGAAGCCAGCCCTTCATCGATATCCGCGCGGACCGGGGAAAGGACTTTGACATTATAGCCGGCAGCCCTTGCAGCAGCCTGGATGATCGGGAAGTGGATCGGGGACATTTCAGGAACGAGGATCGTGTAATCCTTGTCGTTCTTCATTTCCTCGGTAAACTCAGCCTTCGCATAATGGATTTCCGGCACATGATCGCTGTCCTGGATTCTTTCCTGGATAGCGGCCTTCAGCGAACGGAGACGGATACGGACAGCGCCGAGGTTCAAGCTCTGGTCGATCTTGAGGCAGGTGTAGAGACGGTCTCTCTTGCTCATGATTTCCTGTACCTGATCGGTAACGACGGCATCAAGGCCGCAGCCGAAGGAGTTCAGTTCGACGAGCTCAAGATCCGGATGGCGTGTGACGTATTCAGCTGCCTTGTACAGACGGCTGTGCCAGGTCCACTGGTTCATGACACGCAGATTCGGGAATTCGCCGCCCACCATGGATACGCCGTCTTCGGAAAGGACAGCCATGCCCAGCTGGTTGATGAGGTCAGGAATCGAATGGTTGACCGTCGGGTCGACATGGTACGGACGGCCTGCCAGCACGATGCCGATCAGGTGCTTGTCATGGATTTCCTTCAGGATGCGTTCTGTCTCATCGCGGAGCGATTTCCTGTATGCCTCTTCCGCCATTTCGCCTGCATTCATGGCAGCTTTGAGTTCATCGCCGGAAATGCCCATCGGCTTGAAGAATTCTTTCAGGCGGCCGTAGAGCTGCTTGGGCGCATGGAGCGGAAGGAACGGATGGTAGAATGTAGTCTTATATTTGGAGAGGACTTCGTCCATATTGGCCTGGATGTTTTCCGGATACGAAGCGACCATCGGGCAGTTGTAGCTGTTCGTGCTGCCTTCGTCCGGACCCTTGTCGATGCACGGGTACCAGATGAAATCCGGATGGTGCTTGGCAAGGTCATAGACATGCGCATGGGCAAGCTTGGCCGGGAAGCATTCGGAATACGAAGGAATCGTTTCCATCGCTTCGGTCGGGATGTCACGCAGCTGTTCGCTGGATGTGACGACACGGTAGCCGAGCTTCGTGAAGAAAGCATGCCAGTACGGGAAATCTTCGTACATGTTCATTGTACGCGGAATGCCGACGGTGCCTCTCTTGGCCTGGCCCGGTGTCAGGGACTTCCTGTGCCAGATCTCGTCGTACTTCCAGCGGTAAATATTCGGGAGCGTGGAATGTGGTGCGCTCTTGCCGGTCAGCATGATAGCGGTGCCTCTCTCGCAGCGGTTGCCGGAAACGAAGGCACGTCCGTCGCTGAAGCGGGTAATCGTAACCATGCAGTGGTTGCCGCAGCCCGGGCAGCGTTTCATTTCATTCGTGAGTGACAGGCTCTTCAGCTTTTCAGGGGTGACGAGCGAGGTCACATGGCCTTCCGGACATTTATCTTTCGTAATCAGCGCAATACCGTAAGCGCCCATCAGCCCTGCGACATCCGGACGGATGACATGGCAGCCGAGGAGCAGTTCCAGTGCGCGGAGGACGGCATCATTATAGAACGTACCGCCCTGGACGACGACCTTATTGCCAAGATCAGCCGCAGTACGCAGGCGGATGACTTTGTACAGCGCATTCTTGATGACAGAATAGGAAAGGCCGGCAGAAATGTCTGCGACCGATACACCGTTCTTCTGCGCTTCACGGACACGGGAGTTCATGAAGACCGTGCAGCGGGAGCCCAGGTCGACCGGGTGCCTGGCTGTCAGAGCGATGCGTGCAAATTCCTTGACGTCCATGCCAAGGGACTGTGCAAATGTATCGAGGAAGGAACCGCAGCCGGAAGAGCATGCTTCATTCAGAAGAATGTCGTCGACAGCGCCGTCCTTGATGCGGCAGCACTTCATATCCTGGCCGCCGATATCCAGAATCGTGGAAACATCCGGCAGGAAGTGCTTGGCGCCTCTGTAGTGCGCCATCGTTTCGACTTCGCCTACATCCGCTTCGAGCGCTCTCTTGATCAGCTCTTCGCCGTAGCCGGTGACACCCGCGCCGCAGATGACGGCTTCCTTCGGGAGCTTGTCATAGAGGTCCGTCAGGATCTTCCTGGCACCGTTCAGCGGAGTACCCTTATTTCCTGCATAGTATTCATAAAGGATATTGCCTTCCCTGTCGAGAAGGACAGCCTTGATCGTTGTGGAACCAGCGTCGATGCCGAGCCATACCGGGCCTTTTGCCTTGGAAATATCGGCTCTTGGCGCATGGAAACGAGCATGGCGTTCCTTGAATTCCTTGTAATCTTCTTCCGTTGCAAAAAGCGGCGGGAGCGTCTTGGCATTGCCCAGATCGGATTCCTCCGAGTTCTCCACCTTCGTCAGCCAGCTGTCAAGATCGAGCGGCTTGTCGTGGCAGGCAGAAACAGCAGCGCCGATAGCGACATACAGTTCGCCGTGTTCCGGAACGATCATATCCTCGTCCTTGATATCCAGAGTCTTCTGGAAACGTTCGCGAAGGATCGGCTGGAACGTCAAAGGACCACCAAGGAATGCTACCTTGCCGTGGATCGGGCGTCCGCAGGTCAGGCCGGAAATCGTCTGATTGACGACGGACTGGAAAACGGACAGTGCAATGTCTTCATGAGAGACGCCTTCATTCAAGAGCGCCTGGATATCTGTCTTGGCGAAAACGCCGCAGCGGGAAGCGATCGGGTAGATTTCCTTCGCCTTCTCGGCCATCTTTCCAAGGCCTGCTGCATCGACAGAAAGAAGAGATGCCATACGGTCGATGAATGCGCCCGTGCCGCCTGCGCATGCGCCATTCATACGCTGATCGACACCATTTCTCAGGTACGTGATCTTCTCATCTTCGCCGCCCAGCTCGATGATGACATCCGTATCCGGATTGAACGTGCGGATTGCCTTCGTTTCCGCCAGGATTTCCTGACAGAAAGGCAGTCCCATCATCTTTGCAAGTCCCATGCCGCCGCTTCCGGAAATGGACGCGGTGATACGGTAACCCGAATAATCCTTCTGAAGTTCCTTCAAAAGGGAAATCGTCGCGCTTCTGATATCGGACATATGACGCTGGTACCGTCCGAAAAGCAGTTTCAGGTATGGCGACAGGGCCACGACTTTGACCGTGGTCGAACCTACGTCGATACCGACATGGATAACAGGTTTCATGGAATAACCTCCTGGACTCTTCCGGAGTCTTTTTGCCCCGCTCCCAACTGCGGGTGGTGGGAAAGAATTCCCTATACGAAATAATGATTAATGTTTATAATCATACGATTGATTTGTTCGATTATATTTTAACACTTTTTGCACATAAGAACAACGGAAGAAAATCATACACGTGTTTATAATTCATACATTTTTACCGATAAATTCGGATAAAATGATAGATAGCTCATAGAATACTATGAAAAGAGAAAAAAAGATACAGGACTGAAAAAATATTTTTATCAGCCTGTATCTTTTTTAAATGAAAATTTTAGATGCGTTTGATTTTAAATTTTTCTTTCCGTTTTTGATTTTCCATCAAAATGCATGAAATTACAGAAAATATTCCTACTTCATTTCTTTTGCATGAGCCGGGGCAATCCTTGTGTAGAACATGATGACAGCCAGCACATAGCAGACGACCATGATGATTCCCATCGGAAGTGCCGTCTGGTCCCCTGCAATGCCGACGACCGGCATCATGACGCCGCCAAGAATCATGGAGAAGAAACCGATCAGAGCCGAGCCGCTCCCTGCATTTTCACCGCGGCGCGAAAGTGCCAGCGATACGGAAGCCGCGCCCATGACAGAAAGCGGGACGATTGTCACGAAAAGGACGGGAATCGTGTACCAGATCGGCGCCTTCACAATGATGCCTGCCAAAAGGAAGAAGGAAGCGATGAGAGGAATCAGAATGGAATACTTCAGCATGACCACCTCGCGCACCGTTCCTGCCAGTCTTGCCGGCAGCGCACCGACCAGCATGAGTCCCACGCCGATGCCGCCGAAAATATAGCTGTACTGCTGCGGGGTGACATGGTAGATGTTCTGGAAAAGGAAGGAAGAACCTGCGATATAGGAGAAGAAAGCGCCGAATACAAAGCACTGTACCAGGCAGTGGCCAAAGAAATAACGATTCTTCACCAATGTGCCGAACGCCCTGAACCCGTCAGAGAAACGGCGCACGCGGTCCGTCTTCTTCAGCGTTTCCTTGTACGCCATCGTCGCCATGATCTGGATGATACCGACAGCCGTCAGCACAAAGAAAATGCCGTGCCAGGACGTGAAGAGAAGAATCTGCCCGCCAAGAACAGGCGCCGCGATCGGAGCAAGACCATTTACCATCATGAGGATCGCCATGAAGCGCATAAGCTCCGGCCCTTCGCACACGTCCCTTGCAATGGCACGGGAGATGACGATGCCGAACGCCCCTGAAAGTCCCATGATGAAACGGAAAACAAGGAATACATAAATATTCGTGCAGACAGCGCAGACAGCCGATGCAATCGTGAAACCGCCCATCCCGATAAAAAGAGGCACCTTGCGCCCCATGCGGTCACTGACCGGCCCGCCAAAAATCTGCCCCAGCGCCATGCCGATCATCGTCATCGTCAAAGTCATCTGCGTCATCGATGTGGAAATGGAAAAATAAGAGGACAACTCCGGAAGCGACGGCAGGTACATATCCGTAGACAGCGGCGCCATTGCAGACATCACTCCCAGAAAAATCGTCAGAAACGTCAAAGAATTCATCAAACTCCCCTTCCTGCTGCCAAAGAAAAAACTCCGTCTAGTATACGGAGTTCGCCTGAGACCCGGGCCAAGCCCTGCCTCGCTCTGCCAAGCAGCATGCAATTATCAGTTAGTATTGTTATCTATTTTAAAAAATATTTTAAAAATTGGCAAGAGGGAGTTTGTGGATGAGAGAGAAAAAAGATAGAAATGGGGGAATTAAAACCATACAAATAGGAAAAGGTGAAACAATTGAAAGATTAAAACCGGAGGACGAGGGAAAAGAGAAAAGATTAAAACCATACAACCAGCCTGACGGCTGTCGGAAATGATGTTTTCGTCGCCTTCGGCGCCACCTTCCTCTACGAGGCAAGGTCAAACACCCTTAAACCAAGGCTTTGCCTTGAGGAAAGGGAAAACCACAAAACCTCGCTTCGCTCGTGGAACCTTTTTAGATTAGAAAGTTCAATGAATAATCAACCCTATCCGCCCGGCATCAGAAACCAGGCCGGGCACCTTCCCCGTCTGGGAAGGTCAACACCATTTCCTTGCTTCGCAAATAGAAAACAGGCAAACCAAGCTGCGCTTGAGGAAAATAATTAAAACCATACGACCTCGCTCCGCTCGTGGAACCTTTTTATAAAAACCAATGAATACTACACCCCTTTCTGCCGCATTCGCGGCAGCCTTCCCCGCTGGGGCAGGTCAAAACCTTCCGTGCCGGCATGTACTGATATTATCAAAAGTGATTTAAATGCGTATCTTATTTTACGCCGCATTATCACTATCTTCCTATTCCCGCATTTTCGCAACAAAAAAAGGCCGGATTTCTCCGGTCTCTGTTTGTTAAGCGTTTGCGCTTCTGAGTTTTTCTTTGAATGCTCTGTCTTTTCCTGTAGCACGGCAGTCGCGGCAGTAGCCGTAGATTTCTACTCTTGGTTCTGCTGCTTCGAAGCCATATTCTTCGTCGAGGACTTCTGCGTAGTCGGACTGCAGTCCTACGTCTACCGGGAAAATCCTGTGACAGGAGAGGCAGACCGCATGATGGGAAGGAGTTCCGTGCGCGTATTCGTAGCGGATCAGGCCATCAGCCAGCATGGTGGAACGAAGCAGTAAGCCGTTTTCAGCAAGAGCTTCACAGTTTCTGTACACGGTGGACAGGGACAGACGCATGTCCTTTCTACGAACGGCTTCATATACTTCTCCTGCTGTCAAAGGCAGGCTCTTTTCCAGCACTTTCAGAATCATTACGCGTGCTTTCGTCCTTTTTAAATGCTTTTTCACTAAAATTTCTTCAAAGCTTCCCATAGCGGCTCCTTGTTTCTTGTTAATCAGGGTTTCTCAAAAATTCAGCAAACTATCTGTATGTTTTGGGTTTTAAATTATATAGTATGCTATACATTTCATATTATAAGGTCTTTTTCCGTTTTTTCAAGTTTTTTCTTGTGCTTTTACATATACTCAATGAAATTTGTTAGAAAAAACCGCGCTGGGAACGCGGATTTCTTCTTTACGGAATACCTTGAAATGAAAAAAGAGGATGCAGAAGGATTTCCCCTCCGCATCCTCTGTCTTCCGTTCTGCTTACTGCAGTTCGTACTGATAGTCTTCGCGGAGGACGCGGATAGCGCCTTCGTCGCCTTTCATGGCAGCTTTGATGAGCCAGGCCATGGCCTCTTTCTCATCTTTTTCGCAGCCTTCACCGGCGGAGAGTGCATAGCCGTAGTGGGCCATTCCGAAGGCATCGCCTTCTTCAGCGGCTTTCTTGTACCAGGAAACAGCTTTTGCAATGTCTGATTTTACGCCAATGCCGGCTTCAAGGCAAAGACCCATTGCGGAATACGCAGCAATGATTCCGTTTTTTGCTGCTTTCTCATAGCATGCATATGCTTCTTCCTGATGCTTGCCTGTTCTGGTATAGGCATCGCCCAGGCGGTAGTAGACGTCCTTGTCGCCGAGTTCTTCGGCTTCCTTTGCCATGGCTTTCGCCTTTTCCTCATCGACTACGCCGGCCTGTCCGGTGACGTATTCAGCGCAGGATACGGCGAGGAATACGCGAAGTGTGGCATCGCCGTCAGGGTCGCCCATTTCGCGGCCCTTCCTGATCCACATTTCCGCAGCAGCCAGGTCCTTGCGGACACTGGTTCCCTGCGCATAGAAGAGACCGGTCATCAGCATAGCGGCGGTGTCGCCCCTTTCGGCTGCCAGGAGGTAGTACTGGAATGCCTTTTCAGGACTGACACGGCCAAGCATGCCTTCGTCGTAGAGTTTTCCCAGAAGGGATGCAGCTTCGGCGCTTCCGTCGTCGCTTGCGCGTTCAAGGGAGCGTCTTGCCTTTCTCGGGTTCGGCTTTCCGCCATTGATGCCCTTCATGTACATTCTGCCCAGAAGAAGGTTGGCACGGGAAATATCGTAACTGGACGCGATCTTCCAGCAATTTTCCGCTTTCACTTCGTCCTTGGAGACGCCTTCTCCCTTTTCCAGCTTTTCACCGATCTGGCAGATTTCCTCGGCCGCTTCTCTGGCTCCGAGATTGGCGGCTTTCCTAAAGTAGGTGACAGCATCATCGATACTGCCGGTATGGAGGCAGTCCTGCCCCATCGAGTAGTAATATTCCATCATTCTATCTGATGCCATTTGTTCCGCTCCTTTTCTTCTTGAAAGTATCGCTCCCGCCTTTTCCGGATTGACCGCTCCTGCCAGAAAAAATGCATTGGCAAGGCGGCTGAGGGGTTCCCCCAGCCGCCGAATCGCCAGTGATTCTTATACCGTGATGAAATTGGCTTTGCAGAAAAAGTCAAAAGCAAATCGCTTGCAGCCTGCTCATGCAGGTCTTTTTATTATCTGAATTCCTTGCAGAGGTCTTCGAAGAGTTCTGCAGATGGTTTTTCTACGTGGTCGATCAGGCGTACGTCCTTGGACGGTACGATGTCGCCGAAAGCAACGGAGTCCTTTTCTTCGTAGATGACGCCGGTCACGAGGCTGTTCGTTTCGCCGAGCAGTCTGTATGCAGCTGCTTTGCTGGACGGATCATGATCCGGTGCTACGTCTTCCATCTTGACCAGGTGTTCATTGTACCACTGAACGGTGTTCAGGTGGTTGAATGTAACGCATGGTGTGAAGATGTTGACATAGGAGAAACCTTTATGGTCGACAGCTCTTTCGATGACGTTGATCATGGTCTTGCTGTCGATAGCATAAGCCTGTGCTACGAAGGTAGCGCCGGCAGCCAGTGCCATAGCCGGAGCATCGAGCGGAGTCAGCGGGTTGCCGTCCGGGGTTGTCTTGGTGACGAAGCCCTTATCGGAAGCCGGAGACGTCTGGCCCTTTGTCAGGCCGTATACCTGGTTATCGAATACGAGGTATGTGATGTCCATATTTCTCTTGATCGCATGCATAGCATGGCCCAGGCCGATGGCGTAGGAGTCGCCGTCGCCGGAGCAGACGATCATGTGCTGATCCTTGTTAGCACATTTGATGCCCTGTGCGAAAGGAAGAGCTCTGCCATGCGTCGTGTGGGCGCCATAGCAGTACTGATAGCCGCCGATACGGGAGGAGCAGCCGATGCCGGAAATCAGTGTGATATCCTCATTGGCCCAGCCCTTCTTGGCGCATACAGCGGAGATGGCGTTCTGAATGCCATAGTCGCCGCAGCCGGGGCACCAGTTCGGTACGATTGTATTTTTATAATCTCTCGGTGAAGCCATATCAGTATACCTCCTCAGCTTTCTTTACAATCGTGGATGCCAGGAACGGAGTTCCGTCATACTGCAGGAGAGACAGGAGCTTGTCGTGGCAGGCGAAATTGATGGCGAAAAGTTCATGCAGCTGTGCGGTGAGGTCTTCTTCTACGATGAGGACCTTCTTTGCGCCATTGATGTAAGGAGCGAGCGCTTCGGTCGGGAATGGAGAGAGAAGTCTGAGCTGGAGGTGGTTGACCCTCTTGCCCTGAGCTTCCAGTTCTTCACGAGCTTCTTCGATTGCGCCGTTTGTGGAGGTGACGCCGATCAGGAGCAGATCGCAGTCGGTATCTTCATGAGCCACGGTGAATGGCTGGATAGCTTTAGCCACACCAGCGAATTTCCTGTGACGTTTGTTCATTTCCATGACGCGGTCAGCCTGACCTTCAGCCGGTTTGCCGAATACATTGTGTTCGAGGCCGGTGGAGAGGAACATGCCGTTCTTTACGCCAGGAATCGTTCTCGGGGAAATGCCGTCTTCGACATCTTCGAAACGATGGAAGTATGCTTTCTTTGCCGTATCAAGTTCCGGCAGACCTTCGGTAACGAGCTTGCCGCGTTTGATAGCGATGCGGTTCGGATCGAAAGCCGGTACGGACTGTTTGCACATACCAAACTGCAGATCGGAAAGGAGAATGACCGGAGTCTGGAATTCTTCAGCCAGGTTGAAAGCTTCCTGGGTAATGTAGTAGCAGTCTTCGATAGAAGATGCAGCGAGGACGATCTTTTCAGCATCGCCATGGCCGGAAGCAATCGCATAGCGGATATCGCTCTGTTCTACCTTCGTAGCCATGCCCGTGGACGGGCCTGCACGCATAACGTCAATGATGACGACCGGGATTTCTGCGATGGTTGCCATGGAAATGGATTCAGCCATGAGGGAAAGCCCTGGGCCGGAAGTAGCGGTGAAAGCACGAACGCCGGCATAACCTGCGCCCATAGCCATCATGCAGGAGGACAATTCGTCTTCCGTCTGTACGACCGTACCGTTGATCTTGTGTACGACTTTGATCATGTATTCCATGATTTCAGAAGCCGGGGTAATCGGGTAAGATGCCATGAAGCGGGCACCTGCGGAAATAGCCCCGAGGGCTGCTGCTTCATTGCCAAGCAGGTACAGCTGATCTTTCTTCGGAGGAGTTGCCAGAGCACCCAGAGATACGCCCTGCAGCTTCTCGATAGCTACATCATAGCCGTCCTTGAAAATCTGTTTGTTCTTGGAAACGATTTCTTCGCCCTTCTTGCCGAAGCGTTCAGCGATGAAACCATAGAACGGGTCTTCCGGGAATCCCAGAACGCCTGCGCTCATGCCCAGTGCAGCGATGTTCTTCATCTGCATGCTGCCGTACTTTCTTGCCAGCTCCGTGATTGGAAGCGCCAGGAAAATACATCCGGAATGTGCGTCAAATTTCGGGTGGAATGCGTCATCAGCGATGATAACGCCGCCCTTCGGAACTTCATGACCGTGAAGGTCGATAGTCTCCTGGTCCAGGGCTACCAGGCAGTCTACATGCTCACCGATCGTAGCGACTTCTTTCGTTGCGATACGCAGGGCAATCGTTGTATGACCGCCCTTAATGCGGGATGCGAAGAGACGCTGGCTGAAAAGGGAATACCCTTCCTGTGCCAGTACGCGTCCGAGAATTTCGCCGCAGGATTCTACGCCCTGACCCTGCTGTCCGCCCATTTTCCAAATAAAATCACGTTTCGTTTCCACTCCATCTGCCTCCTTGCTGATGAATGTAAAGGAAATAAATATAATATGGGTTCTTTTATATGCGGATTTCCTTATTACGCGAGACATCTATCCATCTGATGTCCTTTCTATTATACCATATATGACATTTTTTCAACCTGAATGGGAATGGTTTTATACAATTTATAGTGCCGCAAAATTGGTTCTGCTACCCGGGGAGAAAGACAAGCAAACCAAGCTGCGCTTGTTGGAACACCATAAGACTTTGGAAATGGGAAAAACATGATAAAACCATAAAACCTCGCTGCGCTCGTGGAGATGAACCTCCTCAGGCGCATGCGCGCCAGCTCCCCCTACGGGGCGAGCTCTGACACCCTTAAACCGAACTTCGTTCGTGGAAAACACCATAAAACCAGCCTGCGGCTGTAAGAACTTCATCTCATTCGTCGCCTTCGGCGCCACCTTCTCCTTTCGGAGCAAGGTTAACACCCTTAAACCTCACTTCGTTCGAAAAAACACCATACATCCTCGCTTCGCTCGAAGGAACTGCACTCCTTTCTGTCACTCCGTGACATCCTTCCTCTCCGAGGCAGGTCTCAAGAGGAATAAGGAAAGATTTTTAATCTGATTTGTTTGAAACCTCTCTTAATCCTATCCCTACCATACGCCCTTCCCTTCCAGGGCAAGGTCAAGGGCCTATCTTGGCCTTTCGCTCTGCTAAACTCACGCAAAAAAGAAGGACCTTCGGTTGGGAAGATCCTTCTTTTTTATTTGATCCGCTGATGTTCAGGGATTATTTAATGTCGTACATACCGCTGACGCCTTCTCTGAGGTTGATCAGGATATTCTTTGTCTGGCTGTAGTGTTCGAGCATAACCTTGTGGGTTTCTCTGCCGATGCCGGACTGTTTGTAGCCGCCGAATGGTGCGCCTGCCGGGAGATCGTTGTAGGTGTTGACCCACATACGTCCGGTGCGTACAGCACGTGCTACTTTCAGAGCGGTGTCGATGTTCTTGCTGAACACTGCGCCGCCGAGGCCGTATACGCTGTCGTTTGCCAGAGCAATGACTTCGTCAGCTGTCTTGAATTTCTGTACAACGACAACTGGTCCGAAGATTTCTTCCTGGCATACGCGGCAGTCATTGTTTTCTGCGATCAGGATAGTCGGTTTCATGAAGAAGCCTTTGTCGCAGCCGTTTTCGGTGTAGCGTTCGCCGCCGGTTACGAGGGTTGCGCCTTCTTCGAGGCCGATCTTGATGTAGCTGAGGACTTTATCCTGCTGTGCTTTGTAGATCTGAGCGCCCAGCTGGGTGGTCGGATCGGTCGGGTCGCCTACTTTGACGCCTTCGAAGGTTGCTTTCAGATGTTTGATGAATTCATCGAAAATGCCTTCCTGAACGAAGAGGCGGGAGCCTGCGCAGCATACCTGGCCCTGGTTGAAGAGGATGCCTTTGCATGCGCCGTCGACAGCCTGCTTCAGGTCAGCGTCGTCGAATACGATGTTTGCGGATTTGCCGCCGAGTTCCAGGGTGACTGGAATCAGCTTGTCGCATGCAGCCTGGTATACGCCGCGGCCGACTTCAGTGGAGCCGGTGAATGCGAGTTTGTCGATATCCGGATGATCGAGCAGCCACTGGCCGGATTTGGAACCCTTGCCGGTGACAACGTTCAGAACGCCCTTCGGGAGGACACCCTGGATCAGACGGACGAGTTCCATCAGGGACAGGGATGTATGGGAGGACGGTTTAATAACGATGGTATTGCCTGCTGCCAGTGCAGGAGCGAGTTTCCAGCAAGCCATGGTGAACGGGAAGTTCCACGGAATGACCTGACCAACAACGCCGACTGGTTCATGGAGAATCAGGGACAGAGTGTTGTTGTCGAGCATGGTGGCAGAACCTTCCCAAGCTCTCAGGCATCCTGCGAAGTAACGGAAATGATCGGAACCCAGCGGAATATCTGCTGCTGTGGTTTCACGGATCGGCTTGCCGTTGTCCAGTGTTTCCACCAGTGCGAGATGATCGCGGTTTGCGTCGATGATATCAGCGATCTTCAGAAGAATGTTCTGTCTTTCGATTGGAGAAGTCTTGGACCATTCCGGAAGAGCTGCTCTTGCTGCCTTGACAGCTGCGTCTACGTCTTCCTTGGTTGCTTCTGCGAAATATGCGAGATGTTCCCCGTTAGCCGGGTTGTGTGCGTCAAATGCAGCTCCATCAGATGCGGGAACGAATTCACCGTTGATGAAAAGACCATACTGCTGCTGAATGCCTGCTTTTGCCATAAAATTACCTTCCTTTCGGTAAAATGCAGGATATTCCTGCATTTCCTATAAGTGCTCCGCCGGTCATTTTACGATTGGACAGTGAACCGGAGAAGGAAATTTCTTCAGCCTTTCTATACGCGGAAATAAAACCTTTCATACTGTTCGATGGTCACTTTCCGTTTTTCTACGGCTGTATTCATAGTATATCACCGGAAATAGAAATATTCAATACAATCGATATTTATTTCGATACATCTTTTAGGAGTTTTTGTCAAAGAATGATGACATTTATTTATGAATACACAAATAAGTGTCTATCCCAATAAAAAAAGAAGCCCCGAAGAGCTTCTTTTTCGTTTTTCTTATACCCTTGATTAGAAGGAGTAGTTGAGGGATACGGATGCGAGATCGTCGTAATCGGTATCTGTATCGGTCTTAACGTCGAATGCGTATTCGCCATGGAGACGGATGTTCTTAGCGAGTACGACATCGCCGGTTGCGAGCCAGTACTTAGCAACCTTAGCACCGTCATTGACGAGGGATGCCGGGGAAACGTTGTAGGTGGTTCCATCAAGGAAGGAGCCCTTTTCAGCGCGGACATACTGTCCAGCCAGCTGGAAGGTGCCTGGTTTCTTCAGATCAACGGAGCCATAGCCAAGGCCTGCGGTCCAGGTTTCCGGATCTCCATCATACTTGGTGTTCTGGTAGAAATCACCAAATACGCGGAAATCATCAACAACATTCAGTGTCAGACCAGCGCCCCAGATACGAGCATCTGCGTCATCATGGCCATCGATGTATTCAGCATCGTAAGCTACTTTGCCAGCTGCGCCGTACAGACGAGCGAAGCCTGCTTCTCTGTTGTTGATTCCATCGCTTTCAGTTGCTGTTCCGAGAACACCAACATTGAAGCGGCCATAGCCGAGGTCGAGAGCGAGTTTTTCGCCGCCGATGGTAGCGATAGCGCCTTTGAATTCATCATCATACTGTAAACCGGTCTGGCCGAGGAAGAGGTCGATCTTTCCGATGTTTACAGAAGCTTTGTCGCCGAAATCATGGTGAACAATCAGCTGATCAAGGTAAGCCGGATCTTCATTGGTGCTCTTGAAGTTCATGTCGTAGCGGAGACGTCCAAGAACGTAGGTGCTGTCATTGACCTGGCCCTTGATGTTGACCTGCATACGGCCATCCCACTTATCAGCAGCTTTGCCATTGTCGCCATAGCTCTGGTTGTAACGCATACGGCCGTTGCCGGAGAAGGAAAGGTTTCCGACTTTCTTTTCGAGGTTAGCAACGCGAACGCCCAGGTTTGCGAGTTCGTCAGCATATTCGCCAGCGAGTTTGTCCA
>OGZL01000517.1_pt1 | contig 29655 bp, 25 predicted proteins | sample 1576761 | NCBI WGS metagenome assembly OGZL01 (sample SAMEA3541595, study PRJEB24748) | human gut metagenome | biome: human gut; feature: human-associated habitat; material: faeces | place: China | collected 2012
ATTATGAAGTTACTTACATTTGCAATTCCATCTTATAATTCGCAGGATTATATGGAGCACTGCATCCTGTCTCTGCTTCCGGGCGGTGATGATGTTGAGATTTTGATCGTGGATGACGGATCAAAGGACCGCACCGCAGAGATCGCAGACGAGTACGAGAGAAAATATCCGGGAATCGTGCGTGCCATCCATCAGGAAAACGGAGGGCACGGAGAGGCAGTGAATGCCGGGATCCGCAATGCCACAGGACTTTTCTTCAAGGTTGTGGACAGTGACGACTGGGTGGATTACGAAGCCTATATGAAGATTTTAAAAAAATTGCGTGAACTTGCTGGCGGAGATACCGTGCTGGATATGTTCATTGCAAATTATGTTTATGAAAAAGAGGGTGTAAGGCACAAAAAAATCATGCGCTATTCTTCCCTGCCGCAGGATAAGATTTTTACATGGAATGAGGCAGGAAGATTCCACAAGGGACAGTACATTCTGATGCATTCTGTCATTTACCGTACACAGCTTCTGCGGGAATGTGGGCTTGAACTGCCAAAACATACTTTTTATGTGGATAACATTTATGTGTACAAGCCATTGCCAAGCGTAAAGCATATGTACTACATGGATGTTGATTTTTACCGTTACTTCATTGGACGTGATGACCAGTCCGTCAATGAAAAAGTCATGATCGGCCGTATTGACCAGCAGATCAAGGTAAATAAGATCATGATCGATGAGTTTGATCTCTGGAAGATCCCGAATCCAAAACTGCGCCACTATATGTTCAATTATCTCGAGATCATCACAGTGATCTCAACGATCATGCTGATCCGTTCCGGCACAGAGGAGAATCTTGAGAAAAAACGCGAGTTATGGAAATATATCAAAGACCATGATATCCGTCTGTTCCACCATTTGAGAAACGGTATTATGGGAAATGCGCTGAACCTTCCGGGAAGAGGCGGAAGAAAGATTTCAGTTGCAGCTTACAAACTTTCACAGAAAATTGTTGGATTTAACTAAGGATATGGTGATCAGGTATGTACGTTAGACGGTCAAATATGGAAGATATACCGGCAATGATGGAGTTATATGCGCAGGCAAGGGTTTTTATGCGTGAAAATGGAAATCCAAACCAGTGGGATGAAAATTATCCATCGAGAGAGTTGTTGGAAAAGGATATTGCCTTTGGAAACAGCTACATTGTAGAAGATGATGAGAAGAACCTTGCAGCAACATTTGCTTTTATAAAAGGTGAGGACCCGACTTATTATGGGATTGAGAATGGAGCATGGCTGAATCATGAGCCATATGGAACCATTCACAGACTTGCGGGAAATACTTCTTATCATGGAATTGCCAGTGGATGTATTAGCTGGTGTAAGAGCCAGATTGGAAATCTGAGAGCAGACACCCATGAGGATAATAAAATCATGCAGCATTTGTTGGAAAAGAATGGATTCGTGCGATGTGGAATCATTCATCTTGCAAATGGTGCGCCAAGAATCGCTTATCAGTTTGCCGGAGGCAGTACAGACTACCGGGACGGCAGTCAGCAACCGGTCAGCGGGGAGCAGCCGCAGCAGAATTATGATCCGCAGACGCCAGATCAGAGCTGGAGTGTGAGGGAAGTTCCTTCCGGTGGACGTGGCTTCGGGATTGCTTCCATGGTACTTGGCATTATCTCACTGGTATTATTCTTTTCCTTTGTGAATATCCCACTTGCGATCCTCGCCATTATCTTTGGTATTATCCAGTTGACGAGAAAGGCACCAAAAGGGATGGCAATCTCCGGGATTGTCATGGGCATAAGCTCACTCTTTCTGTTAGTCATTTTCTGGACTTGTATGTTTGTGTCAGCTGCCAGAACAGAAAGCACAGATAACAGCACTTATTATTATGAAGGATCTGAAAATGATGATGCTTCCGGTGATTATTATGATGGCTTATATGAGGGCTACCAGCAGGGATACAAAGATGGCTATTATGATGGCTACTATGGCTACACACCGGATGAAGAATTCTATGGTCATACACCGGATGACGGCTTCTATGGTTATCTGCCAAATGATGATTCTTATAATTTTCATGGGAAGAACGGCATATATTATTAACAAAGAAATGACAGCCGGGGAATCCGTTTGAGACAGAAAAGCAATGGAAAACAACAATTCATTATAAAAAGAGCAGCAGGATTTCTGCTGCTTATTTTTGCGTTTACAGGGATCATTGGTATTTGCGTGGAAAAAAAGGACAATAGGATAAGAGCAGACAGTGGGATGGAGACAGAGAGAATGGCAGAAGAGAACACGAAAGCAGCATCAGGAAAAATCAAAGAAGAGGAAGTTAAGAAAGTGGCTTTGACATTTGACGATGGACCAAATCCGGATCATACGGAGACACTTTTGGAAGGTTTGAAAGAGCGGAATGTGAAGGCAACTTTTTTTCTTCTGGGTGCGGAGTGTGAAAAATATCCAGAGATCGTGAAGAAAATCCATGCAGACGGACATCTCATCGGCGTTCATTCCTATGAACATGTGAATCTTTCCAATCTCACAGATCAGGCGGCGATGGAACAGGTGGACAAAACGGACCAGATTATTTTTGGACTGACCGGAGAACATGCGCAGTATATCAGACCGCCTTACGGCTGCTGGAAATGCAATCTCGATTATGAGACAAAAATGATCGAGGTGCTGTGGGACGTCGATCCGCTCGACTGGAAGACAGATAATTCCAGCGTCATTGCAAAGCGTGTCATGGATAAAGTGCAGGAAAATGATATCATTCTGCTGCATGATGCCTCGGAATCATCAGTAAATGCAGCACTTCTGATTATTGATGAATTGCAGGGAGAGGGATATTCGTTTGTGACGGTCGAGGAACTGATACTGGAATAAACAGGTTCAAGCGTCAGTTGTATAAAAAGTATACGCTTGAAAAAACGCTAATGTAAAATTTTACCCGGATCAAAAAAACGGATTGATTTACAAACGTAGAATGAAATGCTATGATAACAGAAAAAGGGGCTGTAAAATAAGTCCCTTTTTGTCGTTGGGTATCCCCGCATAAAACAGGTTGCTTTTGCAGGGCTATGTATGCAATAATATCATTAAATTCAGAAACATGACACAGGTCAAAATGACAATATAGGTAATTGCAAAACTTATAGAAAACATAATTTAATCGTGGAAAATAAGATAAAATGAAATATCCACTTGTCAAACAGGGCAAATTCATGTAATGTAATAATTGCGATGAATTTTCACGAATAAAATCCGTCATATTTTTGGAATAAAATACTAAAAATTGAATTTATGATCTCAAATATTGCAAGTTTTGAAATTAGAATATTCAATATGGTCAAGTGTACGCAGTACACGGACAAAAAGAAAGGCTTTTCGTATGGATTTATTTGATTATATGAGAGAACAGAACAGAGAAAAGGAGTCGCCATTAGCTTCCAGACTTCGTCCAACCACGTTGGATGAGATGGTGGGGCAGCAGCATATTATCGGAAAAGATAAGCTGCTTTACCGCGCAATCAAGGCTGACAAGTTAAGTTCCATTATTTTATATGGACCGCCGGGAACCGGGAAAACGACTTTGGCAAAGGTCATTGCCAATACCACAAGTGCTGAGTTCCTTCAGATCAATGCAACTTCCGCCGGGAAAAAAGACATGGAGGATGTCATTGCGCAGGCGAAGAACAATCAGGGCATGTACGGCAAAAAGACGATCCTGTTTATCGATGAGATCCACCGCTTCAACAAGGGACAGCAGGACTATCTCCTTCCGTTTGTGGAGGACGGAACCGTGATCTTAATTGGTGCAACGACCGAGAATCCATATTTTGAGGTGAATGGAGCGCTTTTGTCCCGTTCCATTATTTTTGAGCTGAAGAATCTGTCCACGGAAGATATTAAGACGCTGATCCTCCGGGCGGTGAATGATAAGGAAAAAGGAATGGGCGCTTACGATGCAGTCATTGAGGAAGAGGCACTGGATTTTCTTGCGGACGTGGCAAACGGAGATGCAAGAGCAGCGCTCACAGCAATTGAACTTGGCATTCTGACAACGGAGCGGAGTGATGATGGAAAAATCCATATCACACTCGAGGTTGCCAGTGAATGTATCCAGAAACGTGTGGTGCGCTATGATAAAACAGGAGATAACCATTACGATACAGTCTCTGCGTTTATCAAAAGCATGCGCGGCTCTGACCCGGATGCAGCAGTTTATTATCTTGCCAGAATGCTTTATGCGGGGGAAGATATTAAGTTCATCGCAAGAAGAATTATGATCTGCGCAGCGGAGGATGTGAGCAATGCCGATCCGATGGCACTCGTTGTCGCAACATCAGCAGCACAGGCAGTTGAGCGTATCGGTATGCCGGAGGCACAGATTATTTTGTCGCAGGCGGTCACGTATGTGGCAAGCGCGCCAAAGAGCAACTCGGCAGTCAATGCGATCTTCGATGCGATGGAAGCAGTAAAGAATACGAAAACAGCGCCGATCCCGGTTCATTTACAGGATGCACACTATAAGTCATCCGGAAAACTGGGGCATGGTGTTGGATATAAATATGCACATGATTATCCGGATCATTATGTGGAGCAGCAATATTTGCCGGATGGACTGACAGACCGGAAGTTTTACGTTCCGAGTGAGAATGGCTACGAGAAGAATATCCGCGAATATTTCAAAAAGATCAAGGGTGAGCCAGAAGAGGAGTAAGAGAACATTCCGGGCATGAGATGATCTCTGTTTCACAGGCTGATGAGCAGAGCACATTTTTCCGGTATTGGATCTTTACATATATTAAAAAGCAGGAGGAATTAGAGATGAAGTCCTACGAGGAAATGACAAAAGAAGAGTTATTGAAAGAGAAGGAAGGTTTGGAAGCGGAATACAAAAAATTCCAGCAGAGAGGCTTAAAACTTGATATGTCCAGAGGTAAGCCATCCCAGGAACAGTTAGACCTTTCGATGGGAATGATGGATGTACTGACTTCCGGTGTTGATCTGACCTGTGATGATGGTACAGACTGCAGAAACTATGGTGTGCTGGACGGTATCAGTGAAGCAAAACAGCTTATCGGTGATATGATCGAGTGTAATCCGGACAATATCATCATTTATGGTAACTCAAGCCTTAACATTATGTATGACACCATCTCCCGTTCCATGACGCACGGTGTAATGGGAAATACGCCATGGTGTAAATTAGATAAAGTAAAATTTTTGTGCCCGGTACCGGGATATGACAGACATTTTGCAATCACAGAATATTTCGGCATTGAGATGATCAACGTACCGATGCTTCCGACCGGACCGGATATGGATATGGTGGAAGAACTTGTGAGCAAAGATGAGGCGATCAAAGGTATCTGGTGTGTGCCAAAATATTCCAATCCACAGGGAATCACTTATTCGGATGAGACGGTTCGCCGTTTTGCAAGATTAAAACCGGCAGCAAAAGATTTCCGTATTTACTGGGATAACGCATACTGCGTGCATCATTTATATGATATTAACCAGGATCATCTGATCGAGATCTTAAAAGAATGCAAGAGAGCAGGAAACCCGGATATGGTTTACAAATTCTGTTCTACAAGCAAGATCACATTCCCAGGTTCCGGTGTGGCAGCGATCGCAACTTCTGCCAACAACTTAGAGGATATCAAGAAACAGTTGAAGATCCAGACCATCGGTCATGATAAGGTAAACCAGCTGCGCCATGTCCGTTTCTTCAAAGATATCCACGGAATCACAGAGCATATGCGCAAACACGCAGATTCTCTCCGTCCAAAATTTGAAATGATCCTGGATACATTTGAAAGAGAGTTACAAGGACTCGGAGCCGGAAGCTGGTACAGCCCGAAGGGTGGATACTTCATCACATATGAGACACTGGATGGATGTGCAAAAAATGTTGTGGCAAAAGCAAAAAAAGCAGGGGTTGTGATGACTCCGGCGGGTGCGCCTTTCCCATATGGAAAAGATCCGCATGATTCTGTCATCCGTATCTCACCATCCTATCCAAGCCTGGAAGATCTTACGACTGCAATCGACATCTTTGTTGTCTGCGTCAAGCTTGCAAGCATTGAGAAACTTTTAGGAGAATAATAGTAAGTTTTTAACCGCTGAAAAGCAAAAGAAAAAGACCTGTGTGTACAATGTCATGATGTTCGCATGACATAGGTACACGCAGGTCTTTTTTATGAATTATGCCTCAGTGGAAGCATCCTCTGTTCCGTTTTTCCATTTGTTGAATTTCTCGACAACTGCGTCGTAGGTTCTCTGGGAAATATCCGGAAGTTTATCTCCCCATGCTTTGGTTGCCTGTTCGAAACCTTTCTTGAAAGCTTCTAACATAGCGTCTGCCTTGTCAGGATCATCACCGGATAAAGCTTTTGCAAAATCAAGAATACGGTCGGAAGTCTGCTCTACACCCCAGTAACCGTCGTCTGCGATATCTGCCTGTGCCTGTGCTTTCACATCGGCTGATACGGTAAAATCACCTTTTGCAAGGAATTTCCACATATCATCTGCGGTGCCGATCGCAACACCCTGCTTGGTCATCATCTGCTCAACGATGCTGCGGAGCTGTGCAGTGCGCTGCTCTGCGTCAGCTTTTAACTTTGCAACGATCGCTGCGTTGTCGGTCTTGTTTGTTGTTTTATTGGAAGCCTTGTCTGTCCTGGAGTCAGAACTCTTCTCATAAATGACACCGGAAGCTGTCTTGGAAGAAGCTGCCTTTTTCGTTGTCTCGGATGTCTTTTCTGCTGATTTTGTTGTTGTCTGTGTAGATGCTGCTGCGGCAGCAGTCACAGTGTTAATGGAATTGATTGCCATATGATCCTCCTTGTCTGGCGAAGCTGGATGCATTTGTTTTTACAGAAAACAAAATGTTCAGCCACCTGAATGAATAGTTATTAACCTTCCATGGTTCTGTTAATTATATCGGACTGGCAAAGAAAAAAGTTTAGTGCCGATTGACCTTTTGGACATAAAATGATAAGATACTAATTGTATACAAAAAACACAAAAAAAACAAGTTTTATTTTAGGTACAATCAATGCGTGTTAGCGACGATTTTGGTAAGGAGAAACTAACCGATGAAGGATATTTCAGTAAAGGCGCTGGCTAAGATCAATCTTGGGCTGGATGTGGTACGAAAAAGAGAGGATGGTTATCATGAGGTCCGCATGGTGATGCAGACCATTCATTTGTTTGACAGGCTGGAGATCTCGAAGAATACTTCCGGTGAGATCACGATGGAAACGAATCTTTCTTTTTTGCCGACGAATGAGAACAATCTTGTCTATAAAGCGGCAAAGCTTTTGCAGGATGAGTTTGCGATAAAAGATGGCGTGCATGTATGGCTGCACAAGTACATTCCGGTAGCTGCCGGGATGGCAGGGGGAAGCACGGACGCAGCGGCAGTGTTATATGGTATGAACCAGATTTTTGATCTGGGACTGACAAGGGAAGAACTGATGGAGCGCGGTGTGAAGATCGGTGCAGACGTTCCGTACTGCATTATGCGTGGAACGGCTTTGGCAGAGGGCATAGGAGAGAAGCTTTCGAAGCTTCCGCCGATGGTGAAATGTCCTGTTTTGATCGCAAAACCGCAGATCAGTGTTTCTACTAAGTTCGTCTATGACAATCTGAAGTTAGGCTCTGATATGGTACACCCGGATATTGACCGGCTTGTGGCAGATATCAGAGAGAAAGATTTATATAAAATTGCAGCAGATATGGGAAATGTCTTAGAGACAGTGACAATCCCGGCTTATCCTGTGATCGCAGACATCAAAGATCACATGATGGAGCATGGCGCTGTGAATGCCATGATGAGTGGCAGCGGTCCGACGGTTTTCGGTCTTTTTGACAAGGAAGCGACGGCAGTAGAGGCATACGAGGCGATGAAAGCCTCCGGTCTTGCAAAACAGGTATATTTAACGAGTATTTATAATAACGCGCGTAAGTAGAAAGGCATGGTATCAAAGATGACAGAAGATTTAACATTGAATATGGATGCGTATCTTCCGCTGAGAGATGTTGTGTTTAACACGTTAAGAGAGGCTATTTTGAAAGGGGAATTAAAACCGGGCGAGCGGTTGATGGAACTGCAGCTTGCGGCAAAACTTGGTGTCAGCCGTACACCGATCCGTGAGGCAATCCGTATGCTTGAGCAGGAGGGACTTGCCGTTACGATTCCAAGAAAAGGCGCGGAAGTTGCCAAAATGACGGAGAAAGATATGGAGGATGTCCTTCAGATCCGTGAAGCGTTAGATGAGCTTGCGGCAAAAATTGCATGTGAGCAGATTTCTGAGGAACAGTTAGAAGAGCTGGTTGCGACCATGCATGAGTTTGAGGAATCCACCAAGACAGATAATGTGAAAAAAATCGCAGAGGCGGATGTAAAGTTTCACGATATTATTTACCAGTCAACCGGTAACCCGAAGCTTGTGAATATGTTAAATAACCTCCGGGAGCAGATGTACCGCTATCGTGTGGAATATCTGAAAGATGAGAATAACTATCCGATATTGATGAAAGAACATAAAGATATTGTGGAAGGGTTAGTCCGTAAGAACAAAACGCAGGTGACAGAGACGATGCACCAGCATGTGAAGAATCAGGCAGTCGCAGTTAAGGCTATGATCCAGGAGCAGGAATAAGAAGTAACTGCCCGGAGGACAGGAAAACTGCATAAAAAATGGAAAACCGTACAGACTAGAAAGAGGATAAGCATTTTGCTTATCCTCTTTCGTATTAGGGGGAATTAATAGAAAGGAAACAAGCTGGAAATGTCGGAAAATCAGAAATGTCCTGTATCGACGGATTTAACGCAAAATATAGAGAAAATGGAATTTTATTTTCATGACTGTGCGGATATTAAAAAGAAGCAGATGAAGCTTGGCAGGAATCAGGATACCGCCTGTTATCTGACCTTTATAGAAGTGTCCGTGGACATGGGAACGTCTGCACTCGGAGAGACTTTAAAATACTTAAATGGACTGACAAGGGATGAGATTCTTTGTACACTGCAGGAAAATGCGCTTGGAATTTCGGATGCAACATATTTTCCGACCATTGAGGAGGCTGTGAGCGGTCTGCTCACCGGGGAGGCGATTCTTTTTGTGGACGGTTTTGACCAGGCAGTGAAAATACCGGATGACGGTTATCCGAATATGGGGATCACAGAGGTAGATTCGGAAAAAGTAATCCGTGGCTCCAACGAAGGTTTCTGCGATTCTGTGAAGCAGAATGCGGCGCTGATCCGGAAAAGAATCCGCTCGCCCCGTGTGAAAGTGAGGGGACTGAAGGCCGGGATTAGATCGAACACGAACGTCTACCTTGTGTATGTGGAGGATCTTGCAAACCCGGGACTTGTAAAAGAAATTGAAAAGAGGCTGCAGGATTTCACGATCGATGGGATATTAGACAGCGGAATGTTAGAACAGCTGGCAGAGAAAAAATGGTATTCGCCATTTCCACAGTTTCAGACAACGCAGCGTCCTGACCGGGCGGCTATGGCGGTATTAGAGGGCAGAGTAATCGTGATGTGCGATAATTCGCCGATCGGACTGATACTGCCGACGGACTACAATTCATTTATCCGCACCAGTGACGATTATTACAGCCGTTTTGAGATTGCGACTTTCGGGCGGATCCTGCGGTATCTGGCATCCTTTTTTGCAATGACGCTGCCGGGATTTTATCTTGCGGTGACTAATTTTCATACACAGATACTCCCGACCACACTACTTTTGTCGTTTGCCGAGGCGAGGCAGGGTGTCCCCTTTCCGGCAGTCGTGGAAGTGCTTATCATGGAATTGTCGTTTGAACTTTTGCGGGAGGCGGGCGTGCGGCTTCCCGGTGCGATGGGAAATACCATCGGGATCGTGGGTGGTCTGATCATCGGACAGGCGGCAGTCGAGGCAAATCTGGTCAGCCCGATCGTGGTGATCGTCATCTCTTTTACGGCGCTATGTTCCTTTGCAATACCGAACGAAGAATTTGCCACGGCCTTCCGTATCCTGAAATTCTTTTTTATTGCGGTCTGTGCGTGGCTCGGCTACTTTGGCATGCTCCTCGGACTGCTTGCGGTACTCACACATCTGTCGCATCTGACAAGCTTTGGTATTCCATATCTCATGCCATTCGTGGGTGCAGATCTGAATGACTATGAGGATGAGCGGGATTTTATCTGGCGGCAGCCTTTCCGGAAACTGCGCAAACGTCCGATTTATGCAAATCCGAAAGAACGGACAAAGCTGATGTTTTCAAAGAAGAGATAGGTTGAGAAAAGTTTTTATCTTAAGATAAATGGAAATCTGATGAAAAAATGCGCAGATGTTAGAAGAGATAGGGGGAAGTATGTTCTCAGAAAACAATCAAATTTCAGGCAGACAGGTGTTCCGCCTTCTGACGTATGACTTTCTTGGAATGGGGACGCTGCTACTGCCGACAATGCTTGCAGATACGGCAGGGCGCGACGGGATTTTTTGCATTCTGGCGGGGATTTTGTCCACGTTTTTGTACTTGAAATTATTGAGATATCTGTTGAAAGGCATGAAAACAAGTTATCCCGACTTTTTGAAGCAGAAGTGTGGAAAAGTATGCGGTTATGTGCTCTGGGGCGGATATTTTCTGTATTTTATCCTTATGGCTTCGTACACGGCGTATCTGTTTTCCACGCTGATGTTGAGTGGGCTTGTGGAAAACATCAGCTTTTATCTGGTGCTGTTGTTGATATTGCTGCTCGCATTTTATGGAATGGCGGGTGGAATCGAGGGCAGGGCGAGAGTGTACGAGATGCTGTTCTGGTTTCTGATGATACCGCTGTTTCTGATGTTATTTGCGGCGTGCAGGGAGGTGAAGCCTGTCTACTGGAGCCCGGTTTTTGTGGCGGATGGAAAAGAAGTGTTAAGCGGCAGCTATTATGTGCTTTTCTGTTATTCCATGGTGTCAATCGTACTGTTTCTGAAAGAATATGTTGCGGATCGTAAGAAATGCGTTGGCGCAGCAGAAAAAGCGGTCTGGTTTTCCGGCGGCGTATTTGCAGCACTGTACCTGATCCTGATCGGGCTGTTTGGTGTCGAGGCACTGGCTCAGATGAAATTTCCGGCGGTCACGATGATGAGCCGCGTGCAGGTGACGGGCGGATTTTTGAAGAGGACGGATGCTTTTATGTTCAGCATCTGGTTTTTTACGCTGTATGCGATGCTAAACAGCATGGTTTTTTACAGTGGAAATCTGACTGAAAAAGTGATCCGTGACTGCGGCGGTTATCTGGAAGGGAAAAAAAGAATGCTTCCGTATCTCATCCTGCTTCTTCTGGTGTATGGTGTGGCGGTTCTGTTCTACAGAAACCAGCAGATTTTAGACAGTGTGACATTCCTGCTGTGGAAGATTGGAACACCTTTTGTCGTTGGCGTGCCGGTACTGTTGTGTCTGACCGGAAGAAAGCCGAACCGAGGAATGGAGGAGCGTAGCAGCAAAGAAAATAAGGATGAGAGAAAAAATCATAAGAAAAAAGTGCGTGTGGTGGTGTTGGTATGCTTCTTATTTGGGTGTCTTTTTTTGCAGGGGTGTAATGTCGCAGAACTTGAGGATAAGGCATTCCCGGTTCTTTTGAATATCAGAGATCAGGACGATTTCCAAAATGTGTGGCTGAATCATGAGTATGCAGGAAACAAAGAGGTGGATTACAACCATTTGAAAGTGGTGCTCATCGAGCGGTCTTTTCTGGAAAAAGAGGCGGAAGTGGAAGATATGCTATCCATGCTGGAACAGGAAAAAGAGGTTCCGTGGAACGCTTATGTGATGACGACGGAAAGCTGTGACCGTCTGGCGCAGACCGAAGGGAAACTTGACACGCTGCTTGGAAATTATCTGGAAGAACTGCTGGAAAATACATCGGGCATTGATCAGAAAGCGTACCCGACGCTTGGCATGCTCTATGAAGAGCGGGCGAATCACTTGGAGACACTTTATATTCCTTTTGTGGATATAGAGGTGGAGCAGTCCGGGGCAGTGCAGGATGATACCGAGAAACCGCAGATTACAGCCTACGAAGTCTGGAAACGTGGAAGGGCGGTGGGGCTTGTCGATACGGATACCGCACGTGCAGCATTCTTCACACAGAACTTTGCGGATGATTACACCTTACAACTTGCACCGGAACTTTATGTGAAAGTGGATGCAGCTTCCTGCCGAGTCAAAGAAACGGAAAAAATCGGTGCCGGAGGTCTGACAGAGCAGATTGTCACAGTGACTGTGACCGGAGAAGGCGAAATCTTAAGCGGCACAGTTTCCGCAAGTGAAAAAGAGCAGCTTCTCAACACCCGGATGGAGGACTATCTGAATGCGACCGCCACACATGCACTTGAGAAAGAAATCGATATTACTAACAGTTACCGGAATCTCGGTGCCGATAACCGCACATGGTATTTTAAGTATCAAAACACTCCTGCCGCTTATGAGAAAGACATCAAAATCCAATATCTGGTAAAAATAAACTGGAAATCGGAATAAATGCAAAGTTTTCGGGAATTATTCAATGTAGGGATAGAAGGTCGATGAGCGAAACTCGAATTTAGGTTATGAAGATTGCGAAAAATGAACAAAAATATTCAAGACACGCTCCCGCTATGTGTCACTCGCAGCGGTACTATATTTCTGTTTATTTTTCGCAATATAACATATTCTATGAGCGAGTTTCGCAAACGCCTATTTTTTGGCAAGTGAAAAGGAGATTTGAATTATGGCAAAAAAATGGATCGGATACATAGGAGTTGGAAGTCTGATGTGCGCTGCATTGGGATGTGGTATTTTGTATACAAGACAGGCGAGACTGCAGCAGACGATTTCGGACAAAGTACTGCGGTTTCATGTGCTGGCGAACAGCGACAGCGAGGCAGATCAGAACTTAAAACTTGCAGTGCGTGATGCGGTGGGAAGTTTTATGCAGGAAAAACTGACAGATGTGGAAAATCTGGAAGAATGTGAGCTGGTTGTGCGCCAGAGCCTTGGCGAAATTGAGGAAGCCGCAGCAGAGACGATCGCAGAAAACGGTTATGACTATGATGTGACAGCGGAGCTGGAACACACTTCGTTTCCGGTAAAAAACTATGGAAGCTACACCTTTCCGGCGGGAGATTATGAGGCACTCCGCATTGTGATCGGAGAAGGAAACGGACATAACTGGTGGTGCGTGATGTATCCTAACATGTGTTTTTCAGACAGCATGTATGAGGTGGTCGATGAGGAAGCAGGAGAAAAGCTGCGCGAAGTACTGACCACAGAAGAGTATGAGAAGGTGCTGGCAGAAGGAGACTATCAGGTCAGAATGAAATATTTTTCGTGGCTGAATCCGTATCTGGAGAAGCTGGTTGAAAACTAAAATAAAGCAGCACATTTATAAGAAAACAATGTTTCAAAAAGCTTACGCTTGCTAAATTATAAGAAACACGCTAATATATGGCTTGAAAAGACAATGACGCGAAACAGAAAAGAGGTTTACATAAATGACAAAAGATGTACTTGTGAAAATCAGTGGTTTACAGTTTGCAGAAGATCAGGATAACGGTCCGGTGGAGATTATCACAACCGGAAACTACTATAAGAAAAATGGAAAGCACTATATTTTGTATGATGAAGTGCAGGAAGGCTTTGACGGCGTGACGAAAAGCGTTATCAAAGTAAATGATGATTTTCTGGATGTCACTAAAAAGGGTGTGACTAATGTGCATATGATGTTTGAGAAAAACAAGAAAAATATGTCATACTACAACACACCGTTTGGAAATCTGCTGGTCGGAATCAACGCCACAGACGTGAAAGTGAATGAGACAGAAGACAACATTGACATCAAGGTCGATTATAAGCTGGAAGTCAATTATGAACATCTGGCAGAGTGCAGCATTTCCATGAATATCATGTCGAAGGATACGAAGGATTTTAGGATATAAGGAGTGCAAGCGAGAAGAATGCATTTATGCATTCGGCGAACGATGAATGTCAATCATGTGCCGTTTTTGCACATGATATGATAATCGTGAAGTTGAGGTAATATATTATGAAAAATTGTAAAATGGCATTCACAATCGGTCTGGTGTTTGCAGTAATGATGTTGGTTGCAGCCTGCACAGACAGCAACAAATCAGACAATCATATATTTGATCATGAAAGTTTGGATGTTGATGAATATGTGTATCCTTCTGATTTTGATCTTGGAGATGATTTAAAGGGCACAAATTCAGAATCTGATGCAGGATTTGAAGAATTATCAGCAATGATCGGAACGTATCATTATACTTCCGATTATGGAACAGGTCGATTAATGATTGAAGCGACAGAGAATGGCATTGATCTTTCTGATTATGAATCGGATGATATCTATAGATTTCTGGCAAATGAAACAAATGTAAAAAATGAAGAGGAAAACAAAGTATATCTGGAATACCCGGCACAGGTGTATGAAGATGATACGGTTATTTTTGAGTATTACATTTTAGAAAAAGCTAGTGATGGAATTGATGTGTATTATAGTCCATCTTCTTTTGACGAAGCTGAATTTTTGTACCACGCTGTCAGGGAAAATTAAAAGAGGATTACGAGATATCATATGATATGTTATGTTTTATTCAAATCAATTTTAACAAAATCAATTTGAATAAAAACAAACCGAATTTGCAGAAAGGTGATTTCTATGTTTATTGGCAGAGAAAGAGAGTTAGCATCTTTAAAAGAATTCTATGAGAAAGATGGAATTGGCATGATGGTTGTATATGGCCGCAGATGAATCGGAAATTCCACTCTTATCACGGAATTTTTCAAAGATAAAAAGACTAAGAATATTGCGCAACAGAGGAATGATTGTTCCAACCGATGGTAGACCAAAGCGTTTTTTGAAACAAATTTCAATTTTGACAAAAACAATACATGATAATGTTGGTGCGCAAGGCGCAATAAAGCATTACATAGAAGAACATGGTTCTGTACCATTATGGGTTTTGGTCAATTATCTTACAATTGGAAATCTTTCATATTTATATGCAACATTAAAAGATTCAGAGAAAAATACAATTGCTAAATACTATTCTGACAAGTATGCAAAACAATATAAACCAGCGAGCACACTTAGAATTAGTAGTAAAGATATGGAATCGGCGTTAAAAATATTTAATTTAGTGAGAAATCAATGTGCACACGATGAGCGCCTTTTCAATTCTGATTATAAAAATATAAGAGTATCTAATATAGCAAATTATTACGGGATTGAAAATTACAATAATAAGCGAATTTTTGTTGCAATATTGTATTTTAAAGTCTTGTTTAATAAATCTTATTATAAGAAATTCTATTCAGAACTAAGTGAAATATTTGCTAAGTATAAAAATGAATTTCAGACGGTGAGTTTTAACGACATTCTTAACAGTATGGGGATTGATTTAAGTGAATTAGAAACGTTGATTTAATAAGATTTATAATAGAGTATCTTGCGTTTGCCAAGAGCAAAAAATATACATCAAAGGAGAGCCTCAACGCACTTCGTAAACAGTTGCATATAAGAAAAGTAATTGCGGTCATAACGATGCAAGAAACCGGAATTCGCCATTAACGGGCGGTGGATATAGGTGAGAAAGGCTGGGATGCCGACTCCGGCTGGGGTGAGTTGCAAATAAAATGAGTTCGAAGTATAGAATAAAAAAAGGCTTCCAACCCCTCCGGGCTGGAAGCCTTTCCCATTCATTCTTATTTTGTCTTAGATTTCTTAGCAGCCTTTTCTTCATTCATGGATTTTTTCTCTTTCTGAAGTTCTTTGTTGGCGCTCTCAGCTTTTCTCTTTAACTTGGTTCTCCAGCTTACTTTGCCTTCCGGTTTCTCTAATGGACCGCGGACACCGGTAACTTTCGTGATATAAATACCACTTACTGTAGCTTTGACTTCTTTTTTCACAGGGATCATATCAAAACATGCATCATCAGCGATCAGAGTCATAACCTTTGGTCCGACCTTAGCCTTTACGATCGGAAGCTTGGAACGGCGCATAAGCTTTGGTGTCTGGTCAATGACTGCCTGTGGCAGACCAGACTGGTTCAGACGCATTCTCTTCTTATCAATAATCAACATGGTAACAGTCTGTGCAGTTGCGGCAAGCTGTGCATCCTGCTCGTCTTTCCTCTTCTGAGCTTTCTTTCCGAGGAAATATAAAGCAATTGTTGCAGCAATAAGCACTGCTAAAATAACTAATAATACAATTGTTACTGGACTCACAACGAAAATCCTCCCTAATTTCAAATTCGTGTTTTATTGTAGCATTGATTTTTGGAAAAAGCAATGTGATTTTGGGGAAATACCTTTTATTTTAGGGAAAATTGTGATATGTTATAAAAGTTAGACGGCAGACTCCGTCTTTTGGATTTCCGGCAGAAAAGCCGGAAAAGGAAATGAGGAAAAGAAAGGTAAGATTAAATGAAAAAGAGAGTGTTAGCACTTTTATTGTGTGTATCCACAGCGATCAGCATGACAGGATGCGGCAGCAAAGGTGAATCAGTTGAGGCAACGGAAGCAGTAGAGAATACCGAAAGTACAGAAGAGGTGCCGGCAGTTCCGCTTGCACAATATGATCTGAAGGGATCGGATTATGTGACATTGTGTGACTACAGTGCAATCCCGGTTACGATTTCAGGAGATTATGACGTCACAGATCAGGATGTGCTTGATTATGTGGAAAAGATTTTTACACAGGGCGGACCTTTTTATACGGCTGATCCGGACAAGACAACAGTGGAAGAGGGCGACATTGTAAACGTAGACTATGTCGGAAAATTAGACGGTGAGGCGTTCAGCGGTGGAACAGCAGAGGATCAGAATATTGATGTGTCCAACAATTCTTCCACAAGCGGTTCCGCTTACATTGATGGATTTACAGACGGACTGATCGGTGCATCAGTAGGCGATGTGATCGATTCTAATGTGACGTTCCCGGATGAGTACCCGAATAACCCGGATCTTGCCGGAAAAGAAGTTGTATTTACGTTTACGGTCAATTCTATCCAGAAGGAAGTGACTATGGATACGATGGATGATGAATTTGCATCGAAACAGTTTGGTGCGGATTCCGTGGATGGAGTGTACAAGCAGGTACGCCAGTATCTGGAGTCCAGCGCAGAAAGCACTCATAAAAATGATATTTATTCCGCATTGGAGGATTATCTGTTAGAAAATTGTACCGTTGATATGCCGGCAGATTACAGATCTGATGTGATCGAAGCGATCCGTGCCAATTTCATTGACCGTTATTGCTCCGGGGATGAGAGCCAGATGGAAACGGTACTCAGCTCTTACGGCTATACAGAAGAGAGCATTGAGCAGGAGTGGTCTGACAGTGTGGAGAGCAGTATCAGGTTAGAACTGATCGTAAAAGCCATTGCAGAAAAAGAAGATATCCAGATTGACGATACGGAATTTGAAGATTATGTAAGCACGATCGTAAGCAGCGGCGGTTTTGGTGATGCTGATACGTTATATAGTAACTATGGTTATGGCGATTCTGTTTACGGAAAGAATCAGATCCGTGTGATTTATCTTGCAGGATTAGTTTTAGATAAATTGGCAGAGACAGCAGAGGTTACGGAGAACGCAGTAGAAGAAACGACAGAATCTGTGGAAAGTACAGAATCCGCAGATAGCACAGAAGAATAAGAAAATGATACCGAAATAATGGTATGAGATCATAAAAGAGTCGACAGACGTTGATGAGAGAAAGGGAGAGTAGAAAAATGGAATTAGTAAATGTAAGAGATTTATTCCGCAGACAGGATGAGTATGTGGATCAGACCATCGCAATCGGTGGCTGGGTGAGAAACATCCGTAACTCCAAAAACTTTGGATTTATCGTGGTAAACGACGGAACTTTTTTTGAGCCGGTCCAGGTTGTTTATTCCGATGTTCTGGAAAATTTTGAAGAGGTAGAAAAATTAAATGTCGGAGCAGCGATCATCGTTACCGGTAAATTAGTTGCAACTCCAGGCACAAAGCAGCCATTTGAAATTCAGGCTGAAAAAGTGGAAGTAGAAGGACCTTCTACACCGGATTATCCATTGCAGAAGAAAAAACACAGCTTTGAATATTTAAGAACAATTTCACACTTAAGACCGAGAACCAATACATTTGAGGCAGTATTCCGTGTACGTTCTCTCTGTGCTTATGCAATCCATAAGTTTTTCCAGGAGAGAGATTTCGTGTATGTGCATACACCATTGATCACCGGAAGTGACTGTGAGGGTGCAGGTGAGATGTTCCAGGTAACAACACTTGACATGAACAATCTTCCAATGACAGAGGATGGAAAAGTAGATTACAGCAAAGACTTCTTCAATAAACCGACTAATCTTACTGTAAGCGGACAGCTGAACGGTGAGACTTATGCGATGGCATTTAAGAACATCTATACCTTTGGACCTACTTTCCGTGCAGAAAACTCCAACACGACAAGACACGCAGCAGAGTTCTGGATGATCGAGCCGGAGATCGCATTTGCAGATTTAGAGGATGATATGATCTTAGCTGAGAGCATGTTAAAATATGTCATCAACTATGTATTAGAGAATGCACCGGAAGAGATGGCATTCTTCAACAGCTTTATCGATAAAGGGCTGTTAGAGAGATTACAGCATGTTGCAAACTCTGATTTCGCACGTGTGACTTATACAGAAGCAGTTGAGATCTTAGAGAAGAACAACGATAAATTTGATTACAAAGTATCATGGGGCTGCGATCTTCAGACCGAGCATGAGCGTTATCTGACCGAGCAGGTATTCAAACGCCCGGTATTTGTAACTGATTATCCAAAGGAGATCAAAGCTTTCTACATGAAGCTGAATCCGGACGGAAAAACAGTTGCAGCAGTAGACTGTCTGGTTCCTGGCATCGGTGAGATCATCGGAGGAAGCCAGAGAGAGGATGATTACGAAAAATTACTTGCAAGGATCAATGAACTTGGACTGAAAGAGGAAGATTATGGTTTCTATCTTGACCTCCGCAAATACGGTTCTGCAAGACATGCAGGATTCGGACTTGGATTTGAGCGCTGCGTCATGTACTTAACAGGTATGTCCAATATCCGTGACGTTATCCCATTCCCAAGAACTGTTAACAACTGCGAATTATAAAATTGAGTTTCATATCGTAGGTGATTGCGAAAACAATTGTGTTTTTTGTCATCTACGATATTTTTAGACAATTGCGAAACTCATGAAAATCTAAATTGAATTGTGAAAAATTAACAAAAGCTTGAGAAAACACTGGGGAGCGGTCGGTACTTAGAAGGCAGGTACGATGTCAATCGTGACTGGCTTCTTAGTACCGTTACCAGCGACACGTAGCGGGAGCGTGTTTTCGAAAATTTTGTTGATTTTGAACAATTGAAAGAAGAGTAGGATGAGTTTCGCAATTGCCTGCTACGATATTTAGATGACAAGGAGAAGGATTGTATGAGATATGTTTTGGAAAATGACACATTGCGTGTGGAGATCGATTCTTTTGGGGCAGAACTAAAATCCGTAAAGAGAAAATCCGACGGCAAAGAGTACATGTGGTATGCGGACAAAAAATATTGGGGAAGAACCTCCCCTGTGTTGTTTCCGTTTGTGGGGAACTGTAAAAATAAAGAGTACCGCTATGGCGGAAAAACGTATGCAATAGGACAGCACGGTTTTGCAAGGGATATGGAACATACCATGGAATCCCAGACAGAGGATACCATCTGGTTTTCTTTACATTCCGACGAAGAAACCATGAAAAAATATCCATTTGCATTTGTATTAAAAATTGGATACAAACTGGCAGGCAATGAATTAAAAGTCATGTGGAAAGTGGAAAACCCGGATACAAAGACCTTATATTTTTCCATTGGCGCACATCCGGCTTTCTTATGTCCGTTTCATGACGAAGAAAGCAAGCTTGGATATGGTCTGCAATTTGCAGGACTAAAGGAACTGCATCATCATGGAAATACACCGGATACCGGACTGGCAGTAATGAGTGAAGATATTGTGATCCCGCTGGAGAATGAGAAAGTATACTTTACACCGGGATTTTTTGACCGCTGCACTTATATGGTGGAAGGAAAACAGACTGGGGAAGTTTCACTGGTCACACCGGATGGAAAGCCTTATGTGACCATGGATTTTGACGCACCTTTATTTGCAATCTGGTCACCGGAAGGAAAAGACGCACCGTTTGTCTGCATTGAACCATGGTATGGAAGATGTGATGCAGATGATTTTGATGGTACATTAGAGGAACGGGCATACGAGAACGCAGTGGAGCCGGAGCAGACATTTGAGGCTTCTTACAGCATCCGTTACCTGTAAAAAAGAAGAAAACTTTCATCTGCCACGGCAGGACATAAGCGCTCATTTAAAAAAATCCGCATAAGCAGCCGGATTGCTTCATATATATAGACAGAAGTGAAAGTCTGGCGGTGGCGGATTGGGAACAGGATTGAGATTAAGGGCGAGAGATGCAAAGGAAAACCCGGCAAAAGTGCTGGCAATGGTTCTTTTTATCATGTTTATCATAAGTGCGTTATTGTTATTGCTTCTGGCATTGCTTTTATACCGGCTGGAACTCTCGGAGGCAGTTGTCAAAGTGGCAGTGATCGTTATTTATATCATAACGGGGCTGACTGGAGGCATTCTGATGGGAAAAAAGATCAGGGATAAAAAGTTCCTCTGGGGATTTGTGGCAGGAACGGTTTATTTTGGAATTTTGTTTGCCGTCTCACTGATCATAAAGGGGGGAGCAGGCATTGAACCGGTGAAAATGATCACAACCTGGGTGCTCTGTGCGTGTGCGGGAACTGCCGGCGGCATGATCAGTTAAAAAAATGCTTTTCTTATGAAAAACTATGTGTTATACTATAAAACAGCGAAAAAAGATTTTTAAAGGAGAAATAATCATGAAACACGTTAAAACATTAAATACTAGAAAATTACAGAACACAGTAAAAAAAGGTGGATGCGGCGAATGTCAGACATCCTGCCAGTCTGCTTGTAAGACATCCTGCACAGTAGGAAACCAGACTTGCGAGAACAAATAAGTTTTAACTCAAAAGTGAATAATGACACTCACAAACGACCGTTCGCGCAGCGTGCGGTCATTTGTACGTTATAGATATGTGTAATGATTGCACATATTATGAGGAAAAGATGATAGAAAGTGAGGAAATATTATAGTGGTTCATCAGTATAAGAACAACGGCTATGATATTGTTCTGGATGTAAACAGCGGTGCAATCCACGTAGTTGACGATGTGACATATGATGTCATTGAGATGTATGCTGCACGTGAGAACGTAGCAGATACCTCTGCGGAAGAGATTGTAACTGCATTATCCGGCAAATATGGAAAAGAAGAAGTAGAAGAAGCGATTGACGAAGTTCAGACATTGATCAAAAATGAGGAACTTTTCACAAAGGACACCTATGAAAACTATATGATGGATTTCAAAAAGCGCCCGACCGTTGTAAAAGCCCTTTGTTTACATATCGCACATGACTGCAATCTTGCCTGTCGTTACTGCTTTGCAGAAGAGGGAGAGTATCATGGAAGAAGGGCATTGATGTCCTTTGAGACCGGTAAAAAAGCATTGGATTTCCTGATCGCAAATTCCGGTAACAGAAGAAACTTAGAGGTGGACTTCTTTGGTGGAGAACCTCTTATGAACTGGCAGGTTGTAAAAGACCTCGTAGCCTACGGAAGAGAGCAGGAGAAGATCCACAACAAGAACTTCCGTTTTACACTTACTACAAACGGCGTTTTATTAAACGATGAGATCATGGAATTTGCCAACAAAGAAATGGGCAATGTGGTTTTAAGCATTGACGGAAGAAAAGAAGTCCATGATCATATGAGACCATTCCGCAAGGGAGCGGGAAGCTATGACCTGATCGTGCCGAAGTTCCAGAAATTTGCAGAGAGCCGCAATCAGGACAAGTATTATGTGAGAGGTACTTTCACACACAATAACCTCGATTTCTCCAATGATGTGCTGCATCTGGCAGATCTTGGATTCAAACAGATCTCAGTAGAACCTGTAGTGGCACAGCCGACCGAGGATTATGCGATCCGTGAGGAAGACCTTCCACAGCTTTATGAGGAATATGACAAGCTGGCTGCTGAGATGGTAAAGAGACATAAAAATGGAAATGATTTCAATTTCTTCCATTTTATGATAGATCTGGAGGGTGGACCGTGCGTGGCAAAACGTCTTTCCGGCTGTGGTTCAGGAACAGAGTATCTGGCAGTGACACCTTGGGGTGACCTTTATCCTTGTCATCAGTTTGTTGGAAATGAGGATTTCCTGCTTGGAAATGTGGACGAGGGTATCAAACGTCAGGATATCTGTGATGAATTTAAGTGCTGCAATGTTTATGCGAAAGAAAAATGCCGTAACTGTTTTGCAAAATTCTATTGCAGTGGCGGATGTGCAGCAAACTCCTACAATTTCCATGGAGATATCCACAATGCATACGACATCGGATGTGCACTTCAGAAAAAGCGTATTGAATGCGCAATCATGATTAAGGCTGCCGAGGCAGACGAAGAATAAAGGAAGGGTAAAACAATGAAAAAGAGTAAAGCAGCAGTCATATTGGCAGTGATCCTTGCAGCGTTTGTGGGACTTGCTTATTATGCATCAATTATTCTTTCATCCACCGGAATCGGCGAAGATATGTCAATTCCTCTGGGACTGGATCTCTCCGGTGGTGTTTCCATTACTTATCAGGTAGTGGACGAGAATCCAAGTGCTGAAGATATGAGTGATACCATTTATAAACTTCAGAAACGTGTAGACAGTTACAGTACAGAAGCTTCCGTATATCAGGTCGGAGACGACAGAATTACGGTTGAGATCCCTGGTGTGCAGGATGCAAACCAGATTTTAGAGGATCTTGGTAATCCGGGTTCCCTGGAGTTCCAGATGCCGGATGGAACGGTATTTATGACCGGTGATATGGTCGCAGACGCACAGGCTGCAACCCAGACAGACACGTATGGCAACAAAGAGTATGTGGTTGCCTTAAAACTGACCGATGAGGGTGCAAAGATTTTCGGAGAAGTAACTTCTGAAAACATTGGTAAAAACCTTCCTATCGTATACGATGGAGAGACCATCAGTTATCCACGTGTACAGACAGCTATCACAGGCGGTGAGGCACAGATCACAGGTATGGCAGACTTCGAAGAGGCTGAGACACTTGCAACGCAGATCCGTATCGGTTCTCTTTCTTTACAGCTTTCCGAGTTAGAGTCCTCTGTTGTAGGAGCACAGTTGGGAAGCCAGGCGATCGCCTCCAGTTTAAAAGCAGGTGCGATCGGTCTTGCAATCGTCATGGTATTTATGATCGTGATGTACGCAGTACCGGGTATTGCAGCATCCTTAGCACTTGCAATTTATACAACTTTAGTGATCGCAACCTTATATTTATTCGATATTACACTGACGCTTCCGGGTATCGCAGGTATTATCCTTGGCATCGGTATGGCGGTGGATGCGAACGTTATCGTATTTGCACGTATCCGTGAGGAAATCGCAACCGGAAAATCGGTCCAGACATCTATGAAGATCGGTTTCCAGAAAGCGATGTCAGCTATCTTAGATGGTAACATTACAACCCTGATCGCATCTGTTGTGCTTATGGCGTTAGGTTCCGGTACCGTAAAAGGCTTTGCCTATACATTAATGATCGGTATCATCCTTTCCCTTTTTACAGCGATGGTTGTGACCAGATACATTCTGTATTCTCTGTATGCATTGGGACTGAAGAGTGAAAAACTTTACGGTCGTGCAAAAGAGAGAAAGAGCATTGATTTTATTGGAAAAAAAGCAGTATTCTTTACAATTTCCGGTATCATTATCGCTGCCGGACTGATCAGTATGGGAGTACATTCCGCAACAGAGGGCAAGGCATTGAACTATGGTCTTGACTTTATGGGTGGAACTTCCACAACGGCTGATTTTGGCAAAGATATGACCATCGAGGATATCGAGAATGACATCATTCCTTATGTGGAAAAAGTAACCGGGGATTCCGATGTGCAGGCAACAAAAGTAGAAGGAACAACTCAGGTTACAATTAAGACACGTACCTTAAGTCTTGATGAGCGTCAGGAATTGGAAGATACACTGGCAGAAAATTGTGATATGGATGCATCCACCATCACTTCCCAGAGTATCAGTTCTACCATCAGTGGTGAGATGCGTTCCGATGCATTGAAAGCGGTTATCGTGTCCTGTATCTTTATGTTACTTTACATCTGGTTCCGTTTTAAGGATATCAGATTTGCAGCAAGTGCGATCCTTGCATTGGTTCATGACGTTCTTGTTGTGATCACAGTATATGCACTTGTGCGCATTTCTGTAGGAAGTACCTTTATTGCATGTGTTCTTACCATCGTAGGTTACTCTATCAATGATACGATCGTTATCTTTGACCGTATCCGTGAGAACCTGGCATTAAAGACTGGAAAACAGACTGCAGAGGATTTGAGAGAAATCGCAAACAAGAGTTTAACTCAGACATTATCCAGAAGTATCAATACTTCTATTACAACTTTTATTATGGTCGTAATGCTTTACATTTTAGGTGTGGCAAGTATCCGTGACTTCTCACTTCCACTTATGGCAGGTCTTGTATGTGGTGCTTATTCTTCTATCTGCATCGCAACAGAGTTATGGTATGTCATGAAAGTACATTTAGGAAAAAATAAAGCAACAAAATAGTTGTGAAATAAGAAAACGGCTGCCTTTTCTGGCGGCCGTTTTTGCATTTCACATTTACAGAAAAAACGAAGGGAGACAGGAGAATGCAAAAAGGACTTTTGATCTATCTGATCGTTATGAATCTCATTGGACTTGCAGTGATGGCAATGGACAAAAGCAAGGCGAGACATCATGCATGGCGGATACCGGAGAAAACACTTTTCCTTGTGAGTATTTTAGGCGGCAGTGCCGGAACGTGGGCCGGCATGTATCTGTTTCATCATAAGACAAAGCACTGGTATTTTGTGGTGGGAATGCCACTTATTCTGATCTTACAGATATGCATTACGGCATTGATCGGGAATATGCATGGGTTTGGGATGTGATAAATGCATGGTTTGCGACAGCGTATACATTTTTTAAATAAATTTATAATTGAATATTTACAGAAAGTCCTTTATAATGAACTTTAAAATCTGGCGGAAGACAAGGAGGAGTTTATGTACACATTAGAAGATATTCAGGCAGTGGATATGGAAGTCGCACAGGCAATTACCGATGAACTTGACAGACAGAACAGTCATATTGAGCTGATCGCATCCGAAAACTGGGTAAGCCCGGCGGTTATGTCAGCAATGGGAAGTGTCCTGACGAATAAATATGCGGAAGGTTATCCGGGAAAGAGATATTACGGTGGCTGCGAGTGCGTGGACGTTGTGGAAGAACTGGCAAGAGAGCGCGCAAAAGAATTATTTGGGTGTGAGTATGTCAATGTGCAGCCACATTCCGGTGCGCAGGCAAATATGGCGGTACAGTTTGCAATTTTAAAACCGGGTGATACGATCATGGGAATGAACTTAGACCATGGTGGACATCTGACACATGGTTCTCCGGTCAATTTTTCAGGAAGTTATTTTCATGTAGTACCATATGGTGTCAATGACGAGGGATACATTGATTATGATAAAGTGGAAGAACTTGCAATGGAATGTAAACCAAAAATGATCATTGCAGGGGCATCCGCTTATGCGAGAACCATTGATTTCAAGAGATTCCGTGAGATCGCAGACACGTGTGGTGCAGTGCTCATGGTTGATATGGCGCATATTGCAGGACTTGTGGCAGCAGGACTTCATCCAAGCCCAATTCCATATGCACACGTTGTGACGACCACAACACACAAGACACTGCGCGGACCGAGAGGCGGAATGATTTTGAGCAGTCAGGAAGTTGCGGACAAGTATAACTTTAACAAAGCAATCTTCCCGGGTATTCAGGGCGGACCACTGATGCATGTGATCGCAGCCAAGGCAGTCTGCTTCAAAGAGGCATTGCAGCCGGAATTTAAGGTTTACCAGCAGAATATTATTGACAACGCACAGGCACTCTGCAAGGGACTGATGGATCGTGGAATTAAGATCGTATCCGGTGGAACAGACAATCACCTCATGCTCGTAGATCTGACCAATTATGATCTTACCGGAAAAGCAGTTGAGAAACTTCTGGATTCCGTCAACATTACCTGCAATAAGAATACCATTCCAAACGACCCGAAATCTCCATTTGTGACAAGTGGTGTACGTCTTGGAACTCCGGCGGTAACTTCCCGCGGATTAGACACGGATGATATGGATCAGATCGCAGAGGCGATCGCAATAATGATCAAAGAGGGTGAGCCGGCAGCTGACAAGGCAAAGGCGATCGTGAAATCTCTGACAGAGAAATATCCATTGAAATAAAATAAATTTTTTTGTTGAATAAGAAGTGGTTATCTGCTTCATGAGTAAAAAAGCCTCCCGATAAAAATGTGGGAATTGCGATGAAAGGCAATCCGGATCATTTTTGCCGGGAGGCTTTTGTGGTTTAGGAATGCAGCGTTTTGCAAAAAAATAAGAGTTTAGCAGAAATGATCATCTTGCGAGCACATCAATGATCTGTCCAACGTACATGGTGTGCATATCGCCGTCTTTGTACCATTTGTCAGCAATCTCGGAATCGAGGAAGGAATCATCCGTGATTCTGGTAGCAGACATTTTTTCACAGACCAAAACAAGATTTCCCTCATCAATGTATGGGATTCCATGCCGGTAGTCCACGGTAAGCCCTGCGTTTGCAATCTTATCCTCGTTCCGGCCGGAATGGGAGCCACAGTAATTCAAGGCATCGCGGTACTGGTCACTTACAAATGTAAGGGAGAAAAAGTCTCCCGCATCGATCAGTTCCTTGGTATATCTGGAATCACGGACAAAAACATAGACAACATTTTTGCCCCATAAAACACCAACACCGCCCCAGCTAATGGTCATTGTATTGGATTCCTGTTTATTTCCGGCTGTGAGCAGTGCCCATTCTTTGCCGATTTTCGTAAATGGATTCATGTCCAGCATATCAACTGGAATTGGCTGAAATGTATGCATAGGGATCACCTCTCATAATTTTTTTATGTAGTTTTATTATATTACAGGAGAGTGGAAAAGTCACTTGAAAAAGAAAATAAAATCAGGTTATAGAAAATAAAACAGATAATAACTAATAGTTATACATAACATAAGGCTTCGGAATAATCTTGACATGAAAAAAAGAAAGTATCATAATGGTTGTCAAAGTTAATTTCCCAAAAGTGTAATGGGAAAAGGAGGCCAAATCCTCTGCTCCTGTAAGGACAGTCGCATTTGCTCCGCAAACAAGGAGGATTATGAATAAATTTGTCTTACGTCAATCATTATTATTACTTTTAACTGCGACCATCTGGGGCGTGGCATTTGTTGCACAGAGTGTCGGCATGGATTATGTTGGTCCGTTTACGTTTAATGTGATGCGAAGCATCATTGGAGGTGTGGTACTGCTTCCATGCATTGCCCTTTTGGGAAAGATAAATGGAAAAGGCAACACGGAAGCTGCAAAAAAAATGGATGGCAAAGAGCGGAAGACACTTTTCATTGGCGGTATTGCCTGCGGTGTGCTTCTCTGTATTGCAAGTAATCTGCAGCAGTTTGGGATCATGTATACATCTGTCGGAAAAGCAGGATTTATCACAGCAATGTACATTGTGGTTGTTCCGGTACTTGGGATTTTTTTTGGAAAAAAAGTGAGTGGTAAAGTCTGGTGTGGCGTTGGGATCGCGGTAGCCGGATTATATCTTTTATGCATGACAGAGAGTGGATTTTCTGTTCAGAAAGGCGATTTTCTGTTGATGCTTTGCGCACTGGCATTTTCCTTACACATTTTAGTCATTGATTATTTTTCCCCAAAAGCGGATGGAGTGAAATTATCCTGTATCCAATTTTTCACCTGTGGAATCCTGTCTGGTGTAGGGATGGTTCTTACGGAAAAACCACAGCTGACGAGTATTCTTGCTGCATGGATGCCGATCCTATACGCAGGTGTCATGTCCTGCGGCGTCGCATATACCCTGCAGATCATCGGGCAGAAAGGAATGAATCCGACGGTTGCATCGTTAATTTTGAGCCTGGAATCAGTGGTTTCAGTAATTGCAGGATTCCTTATCCTGCATCAGACGCTTTCTCTCAGGGAACTGATCGGCTGTGTATTAATGTTTGCGGCGATCATTCTGGTACAGCTTCCTGACCGCAAAAAATGAAAAGGCATTTTACAAAAATATCGTAGTAACATCAAAAAAACTATGTTATGATATTTATTAGAGAAAATGCGACGAAATGCAGGAACAGGTGACAGTTATGATAACTTATTATAGGACGGACGATCAGGTCATACATGAAGAAGAAAAATTAAGTGATGGTGTATGGGTGCAGATGATCAACCCAACACATGATGAGTGTGAGGAAATTGCTGAGAAATTAATGGTAGACATTGATGACGTGAAGGCTGCACTCGACGTTGAAGAAAGTTCCCGTATTGAACTGCAGGACGGCTATACGCTGATACTGGTGGATATTCCGGCCATCGAGATACGTCATGATCAGAGAACATACACGACAATTCCGCTTGGTATCATCCTGACGCAGGATATCATTGTCACAATTTGCACGGAGGATACGCCGGTATTGCAGAACTTTGTGCGAAGCCGCGTGAAAGAATTCAGCACAAAGAAGAAGCTTCGTTTTGTGTATCAGATCCTGTACCGGACAGCAGCAATTTATCAGGCAAATCTCCGGATCATCGATAAAAGACGTACTGAGATAGAAGAACGTGTCGGAAGCGATACAGACGATTCTGATCTGATCAACCTGCACGAACTGGAATCCACATTAGTCTACTTTGCAACATCGCTCCGGGCAAATGGGGTAGTGCTTGACCGGCTGACGCGCTATAAACGGCTGGAGCAGTACCCGGAAGATAAGGAACTTTTGGATGATGTGATAGTGGAGAACCGTCAGGCGATCGAAATGACAACCATCTACCGAGATATCATCAACGGAACAAGAGAGCTGATGTCCTCTTTGTTGGATAACCGCTTGAATAACGTTATGAAATATCTGACATCTATTACAATTGTAATGGCAATCCCAACGGTCATTTCCGGTATCTACGGTATGAATGTCAATGAAAACTGGATGCCGTTTGCAAATACACCGCACGGATTTCTGATCATTTGTATTATCACATTATTGATCTGTATCATTACCATGCTGTTTTTGCGGAAAAAGAAGATGCTGTGATAGGGAAAGACAGATGACATCTATCGCATTATCTGCATTCGTAACGAAACTGTTCAGGATTCTGAGACGAATACTTTGCAATTTTTTGTATCAGTTCCGATTTTTGCATGATTAGAACAGATATGAAAGTTGGAAGCTGCAAATAGCTGCTTAATCAACAGACGCTATATAGCATTATAAATAAAAGAAGCAGTTGCTTCACGAGTTTTCGTGAAGTAACTGCTTCTTT
>OGZL01000524.1_pt1 | contig 29559 bp, 27 predicted proteins | sample 1576761 | NCBI WGS metagenome assembly OGZL01 (sample SAMEA3541595, study PRJEB24748) | human gut metagenome | biome: human gut; feature: human-associated habitat; material: faeces | place: China | collected 2012
TTGCCTGCCAGCAGTTCGGCTGCGCCTGCCTCCACGCAGCCTGTCTCGGGGCGCGTCTTAAACAGCTACAGCGGCGATGAGCTGGTCTACAGCAAGACGCTGGGCGACTGGCGCACCCACAACGGTGTGGACTACGCCGCCGACAAGGGCGCGGAAGTGACCGCCCCGGCGGCAGGCAAGGTGGTGGAGACCGGCACGGACGACAAGTGGGGGCCTGTGGTCGCCATTGAAGACGCTTCCGGCAGGGTCTGGCGGGTCTGCGGCACGACGGACGCCAGGGGGAAGAAGGGCGACACCGTCTCGGCCGGGCAGACCATCGGCAAGGTGGGCAGCGTGAGCTGCGAGTGTGCCGAGGAGAGCCACATCCACTTGGAGGTCATGGATGTTTCCAGAAGATATTTTTCCGGAATTAGATGGAAAAGCGGAGGAACTTGGCATTAGTCACTCTATGAGAGAGATTAGCTATGGAGTGCAAGAAATATATATTGACTTTATGAATACATCAAAAAATCCCGTATATATAACTGATTTTGAAATGTCAGGTAAAATTGGAACTGAAACAGCAAATATTACTTATAGAATTCTTAAAGATAAATCTAATGGAAAATACTATATTGGTTATAAACCCTATGCATACGTGTTGTATGGTATCGAAGTGGCAGATTTTGACGATGTTATTACTTCAATTTGTGTAAATCCTGGAGAGTTTTGCCGAATATACTTTGAAATAAAAATCAATTATCCCGAAAAAATGTATGAAGCTATTCACTTATATGATTCTGAGGGTAGAGATCCAAACGAACAGTATAAAAGTACTTTTGAATTCAGAAAAACAACTTACAATCTTATAGATACTCAAATATATGATTATATAATAGAACAGCAAACTCCTTGTTATTTGTACATACATTATTCTATTAATGGAAATGGCAAATTAAAAACTAAAACCTTTCCATTTACAATAATACCGATAACAACTCCGGATGGCTTTTTTTGATTTTATAATTTATACAGTAATGATAACCTTTCTAATAAGCGACCGAACAATAAATAATGATTTGCGTCCATATTGTCGAGGAACCAAGGTTTTACCTAGTTATAATCCATTTAAACATAAGCATCCAAATTTTAATCTAACTTTTCCACATTTGGTTCAGATACACATTACCACGTTACAACTTTATCAACCATATCTCTCTGTTCTGATAGTGTTCTTCGCAGATATATTTGTGTTGTTGCAATACTAGAGTGTCCTAATATATTTGCAAGATCTGCAATAGCTCCCGCCTGGCTATATTGATTAACAATCTTATAATTGGCAAGAAAATTAATAGCAAACCTATGACGAAAACTATGTGGATGACAATCTTTCGGATTTATTTTAAACTTCCTTGCATATTTTCTTAAATTAGCTTCCACACCCCTTACACTAATTGTGACCTTATTTTTGTTTAAGAAAATGCTGCCCTCTTTTATTTCTACCTCTTCCAACCACTTTAGAATCTCCTTTTGTAATTTGGATGGTATGTATATTCTGCGGTATTTATTTCCCTTCCCATAAATGCCTAAATACCCTTGTTCTACGTCTTGCACTGTAAATTGAAGAACTTCTGATATTCTGCTTCCCGTTGCACAAATTAGCCATACTAAAAAATAATCTCTTGTATACCCACATTTCTTCAACATCTTTTTGAGGTGTTGGTAATCTTTATTGGAGATCACATTATCCAGATAGTTTTCCTGCCCTATTTTTATATTGCGTAATTTCAGCTCCTTTTTCTTAACAAAATCAAGATATCCATTAATTGCTATAATTCTTGATGATACAGTTCTCGGACTATTTTTCACCATTAGGGCTTCTTTATAGAGGATTAGGTTCGTTTTATTTAAAGTACCAAATTTTTCATAATAATTTCTTATGGTCCATATATATGTATATATAGTGGATTCCGATTTTTCACTCTTTCTTAAATATTTTTCATATTTAATAATAGTTTCCTCTGTATCTATCATTTAGATCCCCTTTTCATTCGTAATCATATATCAACTATATCTCAATCCACATATGAATTTCATTATATCATTTTATAGTTTAATCCTGATAGAGATATGTTATGGTAATATTTTCCATAATTATTTACTTATGATCTTAATATGATCAATTCGGATAATAAAAATTATTACAACCAAGCTTATACTCAAGGAATAGCTGACGGTCTCTCTAAAGTAAACGTTAGTTATGTGTATCACAAGCATATCGATGGTAATGGAAACCTGAGCAGTTCTGTCTTATATACAACCACAGATCCTGGCGGCTGTTATGTATCTGCAGGACATACTCATAACAAAACCGGAACTTGTGGTACAGCTTACAGCTACCAATCTCATGATGCATGGGGACGAATTACAGATAACTATTCAGGATCTGCAGCACATCAGGTATGTAAGGGGTGTGGACGTGGTGGATACAGTTGGGATAATTTTAATTGGGGAGCGCAATGTCCAACACCTGTCGGATCCTATTATACATGTGGAAATCAAATTAATACTTGGAAAATCGGCTGTGGAAAAACAGAAAATTCCATTGAACAGGCAATTATCCATTTCAATTAAGCAAATATATAGCACATTAATATATTAGCCGCGTTTCGGCCGCTCCACATGCCGAAATATATGGGCCATCCTATAAGCATGTAAGACATATTATAAAGCAGATACCAACAAGAGTGTACAAATCGCTTTACTCGCAAAAAATACCAAAGGTCGCTAATCGCTTCCAATGGTATTTTTTGCTCATTCGCGATTTATGCATTCTTGTCTAACAAGATATACCAGCGGAGCAGGTACCACTGCGTGCCTTATCTTGCCAAAGGTGCAAGCACCTCTGGACTCCATTTTATTTTCGTGCAAGCACTCAAATAAAAAGGGGTCTAATTCGACCCCTACAATACTTTACGCCCTTCCCGTGGGCGTAAAATGTTTACCACTGACTATCGCCACGTAAGATTAAAAATTATTACGAACAAAACGGATTAATAACACTTGTATTTACCGCAAACTGTCAAGCCTTAAACGGATTAAATCAACCTATAGGATCATCTAATGGAAAAGGACATATATATATCCAAAATGGTAAGGTGACAATAGACTTTCCAGGAGTTTCTTTTTACAGAGCAACAGATGTAGCTGGATGGACAAGCTTTAGTATTTCTTCTATATCTATCGAAAAATAGATTTTCTTGCAATATTTTTTTTACGGAGAATTACTTTTTAATCACAATCGTAGCTTTTTCAATATCTCCTTCGTTATATCCACAGATATATCCAGTCCCTGTGTATGTATGTGTGGAAGTTGAATAGTAATTAGAGTTATTGGCATGTCTGCCACAATTTAATACCTGATAATCGGTGGCTTGTCCGCAACTGCTATGCGTGATCTTCATACCATCATGCCAGGTATTGTCATTGCATGTACCACACCAGATAGAATCCCATGCAGCCGGATGCCTTTCATTTGAAAATCTTTTTGTAATGGTACATGTTTTGGTAACTGTGCCAAGGCAATCATCTGTGTGATGATGATATACATATTCAATATCCGAGTTATTGATTTCTGCGAGGCCTTCTGTATATCCTAAGTTGTAATATTTTTTATTTTGCGTAGAATAAAAATTATTACAATACAACCAATGGGCCGGTAACATTTACTTTGAAATCATCGTGCAACGTTTCATCCGGCAGGACCGACTATATTAGTGGTGCACAAGGAAAAGCAAATTTGGTGGCTAATATCACTGTATGGAATGGAAATATTACAATTAACTCTTTTTCTCTTTCTTCATATTGTTGGGCGCAGAATGATGAAAATGGAGCATCCACGTCTAATACAGCATATACATCAAATTATGAAGTCACAAAATAATATCAGGCTAAAAGTAGACAACTGTTGCCGTAGCAGTTCCAACAGAATTTGCATCTTGCTCACCACGAATAGAAACACTTAATGTTAATATTCCAGTAGATGCATTATAGCTGCCTTTAGGCTGACACCATATTATTCTAGTACATGACCCGCTAATAAAAATGTTTTTATCAATAGCAAAATTTTGATAATCTCTACATCCAGATAAGTTGATGGTTCTTGAATTTGATCCATTATTGCCACGTGTGCTTACACTGTATGTTGCTACTTTCAGCAGACTCACTGAACCAGCATTTCTGTTGTAATAATTTTTATTTTGCGGAGAATAAAAATTATTACGATTCTGCAAAGTTACAGATACCAACCAATACAGTATATTCTTTGGGTCAAACTACAACATATGATATAAAATCACTTACAGGATTGAACGATGAAGTATTAAAATCACTATCAACGAATAATTTTATAGTGGAAATCGTATCAATTTCTCCTACCGGAGGTACAACGGGAAGCGAAGCTGGAACGATTTGTTGGACATACGCAGCTTCGGGTTTTAATGTTGCCAAATCTTATGATAATAAAACGTATACTCTATCTATAGGAGGATTGACCCAAAACATTTCGCTTACTGGTAAACACGCTATTGAGGGATATATTCATGGATCATATAGTACAAAGCAAAGTATAAAATACAATGTCTATCTGATTCTATAAGGCGCGATATTTTTCGCTAAAACGCGATCAATTTGAATAGTTTAGTATAAATTTATAATTTGCTTGCGGTGTAGGAGAACCTCCACTTGGAATAGTTCCAGTCATTTCTATTGTGGTATCCTTCGATGTGATATAACCGTTTGATATTGACGCTCCGTTCGCTTTTAATGACCAAGATCCTCTTATAGTGGTAAAATCTACTTTTGTACCCGATGGCAAATAGAAGCTTGCATATCCGGTGGCACTTACGTAGCCACCGGCACTATTGTTTGTTCCGTAGACAGTACCAGAAATGGTTATTTTTTTCTTACTCTGATTGTAATAATTTTTAATTTACGCAAAATAAAAATTATTACAATCTGGGATATACAAATGGAATGGCAAAAGTAGACAATGCATCCATCATTTATACATATCATTCACATAAAGGAACTGTTCAAGGTGGTGGTGAATGTTACACTCCGTTATATAGAGTTCATACACATTCAGGAAGTTGCTATTCAACCGTTAATAGCACATGCACATGTTCAGCTTATGCCGGGCAATGGATAAACGATACAATATTTCGATGCAGGGTATGTGGGCATGCAGGCCATGGCCCTGGTGGAACATGCGGGGCTGCAACAACATCAACTGTATTATCCTGCGGTAAAGCCGAAGGGACAAGGTATCAGTCAGAAGGTCTTGAAACTTATGTTTTATCCTGTGGGAAAACAGAGTCTACCATTGAAACAGCAACTATCCATTTCAATTAAGCAAATATATAGCACATTAATATATTAGCCACGTTTCGGCCGCTCCACATGCCGAAATATAAGGGCCATCCCAATAACACCAGCCACCACCGTGTTGAAAAGTAAAAATTCCTGTATTTGGATCGTATTGATATTTTGCTGCTCTGCTATAATCACTCATCGAGCCTTTTGTAAGATTTCTAAAAACAAAATTGTCAACAGTGAAGTTTTGATACCCCGGATAGGAAGAAACATTGACGCTTCCACTGGATACTGTATCTGTTAATTTAACCATATGATAACTCTGATTTTGTTCGTAATAATTTTTATTATCCGCACCTGTCCCTATTAATAAGGATCCATCGACCCATGCGGAAGTTCCAAGCGATAAATTATCTGCTGTTGCTGCACTTATTTTTGTGTCGGAATTGATCGTTTGCCCGGTAACTTTGGATGCTAATTCGTAGTCCTCTGTCGCTATAGAAACACTCTCCCCAATGGTCTTATCAGGAATAGCCTGTGAATGATTAATTGCCTCCATAATCTCATTAAAAGTAGATGTACCGGATAATGGCGTACCTAAACTGGGATTTGTACCAAGCGGATTTAATGCATTCGCTAAATTTTCCTTTCCGGTAGAAACATCAGCTTCAATAGCGTCAATTCTACCATCCAGATAATCTAAGTCACTTTTATCAAATACAACCGTTTTAGAACCGTCTGATTTTATTGCCTCTACATTTCCCTGTGACTTCCATGTATGACCGGCCGCCGCTGAAAAGAATGTCATACTTGATAACAGCACCATAACTAATGTTGCTGCTAATACTCTCTTACCGCTTAATAATCCATTTTCTTCAAAAATTTTCTTCATACTCATATCCTCCCTTTTATTGGCATATTACTTTCAATTCATCTTCAATTCTATTTTCAAGATAATACAGATCTGATATTGCAAAAGCCACTTTACTTGTTCCGCCTGTAGAAGAAGCATATTCAACGTTGCCAGTGCTTTTTAGTCCACTGTCTGCACGTTGACTTGTACTGATAGAATCAGCAATTACATGTGAGCAAGGTACGGCAACTGCAATAATACCTGCTAATATAAAACATGCTGTATTGACACTAATCTTTCTTTTTTTCATAGCCCTCTCCTTAATTCACATAAATAACAAGATTACCATTTACCACTTCTGCGTTTTTCTTATTTTTAAGATCATTAATTGCATCTGTATTATTCTGTATGTTTGTATTGGCATCTTGAATATTTTGATTCGCTTTCTTTATATCTGACTCTGCTTGTGTTATCTTTCCATTTGCGGTAGCCAACTCTCTCTCTAATGTCGTAATCCGTCCAGACAGGCTATTCGATGCATCTGTAATGGATTTATTTAAGGATGTTTTTGTATTTGCCAAATCGGTTGCCGTACTTGATGCAGAAGCCTTTACTGTTTTCAGATTTTTAATCTGTTGGATTACTGCATCTACTTGTGCTATATCACCGGCATTACTCAAACTGCCCTTTAATGTCGTTAGGTTGGATATGTAGGTATCCAGGTCCTCTGAAGAACAACTGTCAATACTATTCTGAAGGTTATTCATGGATGTCAAAACAGAATTAATGGCATCCTTTTCAGACTGCAAATTGCTGATATCTCCTTGAGCTGCCGTTATATCCTTATTTGCAGATGAAATTGCATCCTGATTGTTCTGAATATCCTTTTTCGCATTATTAATTGCTGTGGACTGGCTCGCCGTTATAGTTTCCTGTGTCTGTATTCTAGATTCATGATCGGCTATATCATTAATGGAATCATTTAATGCGTTTACATTATCTTCCAATGAAGACTGTATATCAGAAATCGCGCTGTCATGCTTTTGAAGCTGGCTCTTGATTTCTGTAATATTATTATTTAAACTAGCTATTTCATTACTAATATTGCTGATCTGCGTATCCATTGAAGACTTGGCTGTTTCCAACGCAGAAGCAACTGCTTCGGTATCCTTTCCCGCCTCTGTTATGGAGTTTTGTAGATTCGTTTTTAGAGATTCTAAAGCTTCTGCTCTTGCAACAGATTCAGCATCCGTTTTACCCCTTGCATCTGCAATTGCTTTATCCAATTCATTCATCGCATCCTGAATCGCGGACTCTCTTTCTTCTCCTTCTTTACTGATTGCGTTCTGTAAAGCTTCCTGAACAGACGTAAGTAATGCCTTGGAAGCTGTTTTTGATTCCAGTGCATTTATATTATCCTGTAATTCTGCCTGCACTACATCAATCCGATTTTCCAAAGTTTCTACTCTTACCTCTAAATCCTTAGATAAGGATGTGCTTAAAGAATTTATTCGCTGCATAATGTCGTATCCAGCTTTTGCAGATAAAACTTTTCCATCTTCTGGAATAGTTGTCAGATCCGTAACAATATTGGTAATTGTTACGGCTGTCTGTACGTACTGGGAATAGCTGTTTTGAAGAGCTGCCAGTGATTTTTCAAGCTGTTCTGTATTATTTTGTGAACTGGTATTGTACTTCGTTACCGTTTCACTCATTGTATTGGTTACATTCTCCAGTTTTGCAATCCGTTCTTCATAATTGGAAAGCGTTTTGCTGATTTCATTTAACTTTTCTTCAATATTCGCCTGCAGCGTTTTAAGAGAACTATCCAGTGCCTTATAATCCTCCTGTACTTTCTTTAAAATATTTGCTTCCACAATAACTTCCACGCTGTTAGTGATATTTTTAAGCTGCTCATCAGAAACCGGTGTGTCTTTCAGAATCTCTTTGACTTCTGTCTCCAGGTTACTTTCCATTTCAGTAATGGTTTCTTTTTTCAGAGTAGAAAATTTTGAAGTGATCTCTTTCATTAAAGCTGGCTGAACCTGATTGTTAACAGAATTGATAATTGCTTGTATCTGCGCATCCGTAAGCGTAGATGCCAATACATCATTCTGATTTGATTCATTTTCCAATGAAGATACTCTTAATTGAAGATCGGTTATCTCAGAAGATGTTGGGGCGGCACTTACATAATCTGTCAAATATGTATAAACATCTTTTGTTATGCTATCAGCCAATTCCTGCTGCGAAACATTGATCCTTTTACTGTAGGCAGCATTAACACTTGTTACAATAGCAAGAACAGCCACTGCTGAAGCAGCAACTATTGCAATTATTGTTTTCATCAGTTGTTTCTTCATTGAAATCTCCTTTCGATACTTAATGTATTAACAACGTATTTGTACTTTCATCAAAAGAGACGATTAAATCTCTGTATTGCGTCCAGGAATACGAAGTTGCCGATGTAGGCTCTGTTGAACCACTATAAGTCCCCATGTATTTCGTTTTGTCATTTGGTGTGTCTGTCATTCCTGTACCATTAGCGTCTTCTGCATATTTAATAAAGACATTTTTACCGTCTATTCCATCTGTTCCATTAATACCATCTTTACCATCTACGCCATCCTTACCTTTAACACCATCTTTGCCGTCTTTACCATTTATTCCGGCTTTACCGGTTGCACCAGTAGCACCTGTTTTACCAGTTGCGCCAGTCTTACCGGTTGCACCATCTTTACCATCTTTACCATCCTTACCATCTTTACCGGCAATACCTTGTTTGCCGTCCTTACCGTCCTTGCCGTTAACTCCCTGGTTAGCAATAACAACATCCATTTTTTTATCATATTCATCCAATACCTTTTGAATCTGTGCAAGCACGGAATCAGCTATTTTATCTTTATAATTCACAAAATCATACATAGAAAGTCCATTTTCTGCCAGAATGGATTCAATCTGTTCATCGCGCAGCTTTTCTAATTCATCATTGGTAACTGCTGATGCAGTATTCAGATCTGCATAATCTCCAGACTCTGCCTCTACTTCGCCATCTTTATTTAGAATTGCGACTTTCATTGTGCTCTCGTTATTTCTACTACGAATACTTTCCGTATCCTGTAGTGTAAGTCCATTTCCATAATTCTGTGGAGTATCCTCTTTTTCTGATACGTTCAGAGGACCGTTTGCCATATATACAAGTGCATATAGCACAGCCGCAAATACGATTCCAACAAATAAAATCGTAATAATAATCTTCCATTGTCTACTGCTAAAAAATTTGTTTAATGTGAATCTCATATCTTTCCCTCCTAGATGTTTTCATCGTAAACTACTATTGGTGTATTATGCAACAATATAATCACATTTCGTGTATTTTTGTTTCAATAAATGCCCTCTTTTTTTTAATCAACCCTTCAATACAGAGAATCGCTTCACGATTCTCTGCTATATCAGGATTAAGTTTTGCCTTTTGTTCCCATTTTTTTAATTCCTTTTCTAACTGGCATGGCATCATATTAGATAACATATATAGATAAGATTGCTTCATCTTTCTCCCCGGCAGACCTCGTATCTGACTTTCCCCTTTCCGTACAATCAATATTGATGGGTTTCTTTAAGGTTCACAGTCCGGACATGGGAAATATCCGGCTTTTGCACAATCTTTTTTTGTTAAAAAATGTATATCATCTAAACTTGCATGTGAACAATTCGTTCTATGATATAGTTTTTCGCCATTTACTTCATTACAGTAATAGATTTTCTTTTCAATAATTGTGCCTCCTGATAAAGAGTAAATATTTAAGAACTCATCTCCATTCTGTAATGGCTGCCCTTGCAGAAAAGCGATTGTAGATGGAAGTTCTACTAATCCGCACCAGTCTTCATAACTAACGGTAGGCATTTCAAAACGGTAATAGATACCATATTCGCTCCTTGCCCCATCAGAAATCCGGTTCACTTCATAATTAAATTCATTGATGTACATATTCACCTTCGAGTTGATCGCGGAAATGATAAAATCAATTCTGGCGTCATCAAATTTCTGCTTAGATGAAAAACTGGATAAACCTTCCGGCTCTCCAAATCTCACATATACATCATCATAGGTTCCATTTTCAAATCGCCCGTCCGATTTTCGTATAACCTCTACATAATCTGATAAATAATACCGGATCAGAAACTCATTGTTTTTTGATATACAGGCCCAGGTATTGATTGGTGTCAAAGTTTCACCAACATTGATATTTCCATTTTCATCCCGATAGATATTATTGTATAAAATATAATACCCATCTCCATCGATCAGGCACAGGCATGGCACTTTCAGTCTCAATGAATCAGCATGATTGGACGAGTAAGTATAGTTAAAGCCTTCTTCCAGTGTTTTATAGAAAATATCTACTGCCTCTGCTCTCTTCTCATCCGTATTAAAAAGAAAAGGAGTACCGTCTTTATCTATCTCAATAGAATTGTGTGAGGTGATAGCTCTAACCGCATTTTGCAGGTGTTCTTCATATTCTCTTGATAAATTTCCATATTTTGTATCAACCTTCACACGATACCAACCTGGAAAAGAAAAGCAGACTAATAGTCCTATAAAGATTATGATAATGATGTATCGAATTCTCACAACTTCTTCCTCCGTTAGTCTTCCTTTTTCACTTGATTGCCAACGTATCCGGCCCTGCTTACCAGAATTGTAGGGGTATCAGATTTATTAGTCGTAAAGACTTTTCTCCATCTTTTTGCAAATGTAGGAGAATTATTTTCAATTACAACCTTAAAAAAATCACCTTCTTCCATGTAGTAATATACTGGATCGGTTGTCGGAGGATCAGGAAATAAGGTATCCAATATTTCCTGATTTCTTTTTTCTAAATAATACTGTTCATAGGAGCCTACCTGTGATTTATTTTCCCCATTTTCTAGGGAAACGGTTGGTTCAACGGTTTCCTTCTGATGTACTAAATAAATTCGATATGTAACACCCGTACTGTCGAGCCTTGAAACAAATTCTTCATAAGACGAAGGTGTAATAATACCGGTTGCACATGTCTTATTTACAAATTCATCAACTGCATCTGCCGCATAGGTTTCAACTGTCTGTTCCTGCTTTTCTGCCTGCAGCATCAACGAACCATAAAAGAAAACTAATATAGTAAATAGAATTGCAAAAAGTCGATCTATAATCATATATGCCTCCCTATTAAAATGAAGGTCGGTAGATAATTCTTGTTACCTTTCCTTCTGTATCCACCATGTATTCCTTGGAATATGTATAACCGACATCCAAATACGCACTTATTTCAGAGCTGTCATTCAAATTTCGGAATTTTTTTCTCATTTCAGTTGTTATTTCATTATTTGAAATATAGATAGGTATATCCAGGTCTGCCTCTTTAATTTCATACAACACACTTGCCATTGTATGAGTGTCAATAAAAGGTTCCTTTTCATATTCTGTTCTATTTTCTGTTACATTTATCTTGGACGAGATATTGTCTCTTATTAAATTTCTTGATTCGTATTCATTTCGAAGCAAAAAAAAGAGAAATGTTATACCTAATGCAAAGAGTACAGCACTAAAAATGTGTTCAAACAGAGTTTCCAATATTCTTGTCATAGTTAACATTTCCCTTTCTTTCTTCAAAAATACACCAATGGTAAATTATCAGTTTAAAATTTAATCAAATGTCGCATTGCCATTTATATTGTTTTTAAACTGCAATCCTATAATTGTACCTGTTGCTTCATCTCTCACTACATGTCCCAGGAAAGGTGCTTTGGGGTTAATATATGTAGTCATATCAGACTTATTTTTTGCATTGACAACTTTTGCATCTGCCTTTGCGGTCAAGTCCTTATTGTAGCAGTACTGGGTGTAGGATCCGGACCCGTTATCTACTTCAATACATATTTTTGTGCCTTCCTGTTCATGTCTGGAAATCAGATTAATAACTGAACTTCCATTTTTTTCAGATGCCTCATAGATGGTATACTCGCTCTCCAGCAAAGTTTCTGTTGCATTATCCATCTGTGTTGAAGCTTTATCTGCCTTTTCGAGATTGCCTCGTACCTGGGTTACGCCCCAAATGATTACAATTGCTGCCAACACTACTACGGCGATACCAAATAGAACTTCTGCGATTGGTTTGTCCATATTTCTTTCTCCTTTTCTTTTTTTATTAATAATACCTTTACAGGTGTTATTTAAAAATTCATAGCTGCCTGCATACTGCGCGCAAATTCAAACATCGGATAAATCATATATGCTAATAATTGAAAAGCAATTGGAATCATACATATGATGGTTGCATATGTTGCTTTCTTCTTACATATCTCTTCATTATCCTTTTTTCGATCTTCCATAGCATTGCTTCGCTCCTGAACGATTTCATCAAATGCAGCTTCCATACCCTGTTCGTTAACTATCAGCAGGTTATTTACAAATCGCTTAAATGGCTGAAACGTTTCAGAATCACGAAGTTTACTTAATGCCCTCTCTTCATCCGCTGGCAGTTCATTAATACAGGTTTGTATCGATTCCCTAAAACAATAAGAAAATCTTTCCATCCATTCCAAAATGGTACGAATGCTCATATTATCTACATACATCAGCATCATGACGATTGTCTGAAACTGTCCAACTTCGTCTTCCATGTTCATTTTGATTGATCTTACCTGATATTCCAAAATTAATAATGGGGTCTTAAAACCAACGAAAGCAATTCCAATACTGATTAAGAGGTAATACCATTTGTAATACACTGCATTTACTGAATTGACTTTAGTAATAACTAAATCTGATACCAGTTCTGCCATAAGAGGCTTTGTAATATTCGAGTTATTCATAATTTCCTGCGTAAGAGCCTCTTTATTGTTTAATGCCGGATCATTTCTCACAACATCTACAAATACTTTACTGGTCTCTTCCATCTCTTTTCTGTAATCTTCATCAGCTACAAATGAAGTCGAAAAAGCATTTGCATAATCATTTAGGATGTTATGTCTTTCCTGCCAAATAGAAGTTGCCATAATCACCTGAAATGCAATGAACACTGCAACAGCTACCATAACCTGTTTGAGAATAAACTGCTTATATCCCATGTGTTCCCCGGTCAGCTTCAATTTATCATTCATTTTCTGTGATTTTGAAAAATTCCGGTTAACTTCCTTAGTAAGTATTGGTGAAATAATTGGCCATTTACTGATTCTCTGTAAAAGTCGATGTTCCTTAACATTTTTTTGTGATATTTCTTTTAGCTTATTGATAAGCATATAGCTCAACATACTAAGCACGAAGATGATAATTTCACATGTAAAACCATAAACGCCTGTATAATATTCCCTTATCTCCGGCATTGCTGCGATCGCCCATATCTGAATCGGTTTCACAAAAAAAACCGGGATAATTGCAATAAGGGATCTCATATTAAATAACTGCTTATTTGTCCGGATTTTATCCAGTTCCGCGTGCACCTCATCTTTCAGGTATCCAACATTGGTGATGAACATAGATTTCCCATTCGCCAGTATCTTGTCGGAGTATTCCATGATTGAAGTGGAGATTGCAACAAAACTCAATATAAACCGATTAGGCGAAATAGGAATGTAGCGGTCCATTTCTGCCTGCATATCAACCGCCGTCAAAATGTGGTGAATTTTTTCCGCGTGTAATGCGATTTCATAAGGGCTGTCATTGATGGAGTAATATACCGTATCATCTATTTTCTTCCCGGTATTGTAATAATTATGGCGTATATCAGACAGGTAAGTATAAAACTGCGTGAGCAGCATTTTACTGGATGCAATGTATCTGAGATTTATAATCGATGAATACAATACATAGGACGTCAAACATCCAAATCCAATCAAATAGATATCTCCATTCGATGACAACAGAAAAATTACAAGTACCAGAACAGAAACCAGCATGGAAATCAGCATATCTTTCGTTACTTTTTGGTTGATCGCCATGATTTCTCCAGGATAAATCATCATTACCCGCTTTTTGTTCTTATCAAAGGATTTCTTGAAAACTGGCAGTCTCAAAAATAACTTTGTAAATGGATACAGATAATTTCTTCCTTTTTTCTGTTTAATCTGCCGGATCTTTCGGTTATGCTTTTTCTCTCTTTTGGAAAAGAACACCATTGCAATAATTAATATCACCAGTAAAAAGAATAAATATTTAATTATCTGGTTTGCGTCTATTGTTTCAAATGACATAAGCTTCTTTTCCTTTCACCTACATTTTGGAGATACGCTCCATATCCCTTTCAAAAACATCCCGGTCTTTTTTACTCAGATTGTATAAAATCTTGTTGTAGTACTCATCCGAGAACATATTCGTCAGGTTGTATCGTTTGGCCTCCATATCATATTCCACCAGATTTTTACTGGTAAAAGTTGGACGGTCCGTGATACGTCTCTGAAACTCCTGCTGATTGATTTTAATTGCTAAATCAAGCGGTACATCGCCGGTATTGGTGATATCCGGATACGGATATTTCTGTTCTTTTACCGGAATTACTTCTGTGATACGTTCCAAATGACGGAATCCGGTTCGATCCATATGTATATCAAAATCCAATGCATCAGCAATCATTACTTCTACCGCTCTTGCATCCGTATAATGATCTACTTTCACCATATCGTTACGAATTGCGGTTATGGTATCGTAAATAGTTTTTCCATGATGCGTACCCGCTCCGCTTTTGGATGCCACCTTGCAAGTCTGAACCCACCAACTGGATGCTGGAGCAGATGCAATTTCTCCAATCATATTTACTGTACCCGATGTTTTCTTCTGAAAGTTCAATCCATCCTGTGTTGAAATATTCATCGTTTCACAGAAAGAAATAATATTCCGGTTCGGATATGCATATCTTGCATTCATTTCCGGCTGCAATTCATTGATTCGCAATGCTGCATCCGGTGGATAAAAACGTATCAGCGATTTCAACGTTGTTGTCTTTCCTGTACCCTGATCGCCGGTAATCAAAAATGACATATAACACTTTACGATGTATTTCATAATCGTAATTGGGATTTCATTTCTTGTAGTCTCATTGAATCCGATTATGTTTTCCGGCTTAACAAGTGGCACAGGTGGTTTGCGTTTTGGTTCTTTAATTCCACAATTTTCTTCCATAATGCCTCCTTATAAAAGTTTCTCCGGACTGATAGACGGTGTTGAGTCAAATTTACGGGCCAGGAACACATAAGAATCTGAAAATTCCGGACAGGCAACCGTAATACGGTTACCGTTTTTCATAGAGCCAACAATTCCGGCGTCTTTCTTTGTCAGAATTGCCGGTGCATTGTACCGGTATATGTTTCGCGTAACGCGGATTAACTCTCTTTGTGATCCAAACGTGGTGCATTTTAAATGAATGTTATGGCCTTTAAACACAATCCAGATTGATTCAAACGAATATTCAATATTTTCCGTATCTTCCACATATACATCATAGGAATTGGCCGGGATCCCGGAGGTTCCACCCTGGACTTCATCAACGTCTGTTTCCAGTAACAAATCAACGGATCCGTTTCCAAAGGTATCTTCATAAGAACGCTGTGTTAAGAAAGAAATCTGGTCTTTATATGCCAATTCTTCATATTCCTGCACATATTCGTCATATACCCGGATGATATCTTCTTCTGTTACCAGGTATTCATCACCATATGGCGTTTCTTTTGGCTGATCCAACCCGTATTTTATGAACATTTTTGAAAATCCATTTCGTCCATGTTCATGAATCCAACGCCATACAAGCAGCTCAAACCGGTCCCTTGATTTCAACAATTCCGGGGCATTCAGAGGGATGACACGATCAATGTTAAATTCATTGATTTTGCCAAGTCTTGCATTCTGTAATACGTCTTTTGCAAAGGACAGAACATAATACTTACTGTTTCGGTCACCGTAAGGCGCATTACGGATGGAAGTTTTCAATTCTTCTTTTCCTGCGCTTATCCGGTTATATTCTTCCTGCGATAAGTTCATTTCATCTACAGATCGTCTCTGGCTGGCATTTACTGTTTCCAAAAGCAGATTATCCAGAGATCCAAGAGTAATAAAGTTGTCATATTCCTCTTCATCTCCATCAAAATCCGTCTTTTTCAAATACCATACGAGCACTCCGATGACCGCAGCTAAAATGAGTATGATAAGTAGTGTATTTACCATGGATTATTCCTTTCTGAAGCCACATTCTCCACAGAACTTCCCTTCATTTTCTTCGCCGCATTGCGGACAGATCCACTTTGTATCATCCGGTTTCGGAGTTCCGCATTCTGCACAGAATTTTTTTACATTTTCTTCACCACACTGCGGACAGATCCAGGTAGTTTCCTTCTCCGGCTCCGGAGGCAACGGCTTCGGTGTACCACATTCCGCACAGAACTTCTTTACATTTTCCGCTCCACAATCCGGACAAATCCACATACCTGCATTTTCTACCGTTGACATTGCCATTTTGGGCATTCTTGTCTTTTCAGAAAGAGGAATTTTCATCATATCGTCCGCACTCTGTAAGAGGGCTTTCTCTTTTTTACGGAATCTTCCTGTTTTCTTTGGCGGTTCCTGCTCATCCTGAGATTTCTGCACCTGTGGCTCTTCACGTTTTGCCCTCTTACGTGGCTTTGGTGTCTCCACAACCTCTTCCAATTCTTCTTCCGGTTCTTCAATATCTGGCAGGCTTTCTTCTAATACTTCCTCCTCCAGTTCTTCATCCTTATCTTCATTCAGCCGAATAATGGTTGAGGTTTTCTGCTTACGGAAGAACTTTTTCTTGGTTGTTACCTGCTCTACACCGAAATCATCGTCCGTAATTTCTTCAAGTGCGTCTGTTTCTCCATCCACAAGCTGCTCATCCTCTTCATAGACCGGAACCTCTTCGCTCCAGTCCTCTTTACCCATAATTCCTTCCATCATTTCGATTACATGACGCATAAAGGTGAAGTTATCGTCTTCTTTTGTATCATTCATGTTTTTCAGAATGTAATTAAGAAGTGTTCCTGCAATGCAGTTATCACGGTACTTCGTGTTATGCGGCAAGATATAGATTTTCTTATCTCCGTATAACTTTTTAAGGAACATAATGGAGTATGCGGATTCATTTTCATAATCCGTAATTACCTTGATGGATCTCTGGTTTTCCTTGGTAAACTCATTAAATTCCTCTTTTACCTGTTTCTGCGGGAAACAGGTAACATAAACATCTGCCAGTTCAAGCATTTCCTGCATGATTGCTGTATTTGTACCATCCAAAATAGCAAAAACGTTGTCATATACTTCCTTTGCATGTTTGAAAATGGTACGTGCATCCTTTACCGATAAATTGATTTCAAAGTCGGTCTGCTGTGTGATTTCAGCAATATCCAACATGTTTTCATGCTTTTTCAAAAGCGGTGAGCATGTCTTGTCAAACGCATCCTTTGTGAGCTTTGAAGTAGAGGCCCGGCGCAGCAACGCATCAATGCCAGTGTCTGTATAGCGAAATGTCTCCGTAAGGATTTCATTTTCCCTTTTCTCTTTACCAATCAGTACATCTTCCGCTGATCTTTCTTTCATGCCGGTAAACTGTAACAATAAAGTTTTCCGGTTATATTTTGCAGCCGACATGGTCGCTCCAACAGAGGCTGCCTCAATAGCGTAGTTATGGGCTAAGTTTGTGCCCTGAAACATGACGATCATTTAATTACCGCTCCTTCCTATCTGATTTTTCCACTTAAGAATGCCTTCATGTAATTCTTCTGCATCTTAGTCGAGATATCCGGATATACCGTTGCATAAACTGCGTTGATATAATCACGCATTTCTGCAGAACAGGATTTTGTCCGGATGGATCCATTTCTTAATAAGAGAAGCTGACACATTTCATCTACTTCATTCAGGGACATTACATAGGATTCCTTGACATTCTTCTCCGGGATTCCAAGCTCCTGAAGAATCATTTTTTCCTGGATTTTTCCAGATACCTTATTCCGGTAAATGATGTGATACTTTAAGGTATCTTCCTGCCGGTCAAGTTCTGTTCTTAAGCGTTCCGTTGTAATCGGACTGTAATCGGTAATAAGATAGCGGTAATCACTCGCTGCATTTAATTCATCCCGTATATCCATTCCGTGATAAACTATTACGAAATCATACTGCGCAAAAAATTCTTCCGAATACTTGATATTTTCGATATAGTAAATATCTCCGGTCTGAACCATTTTTTCATTATCCGGATTTGGAATGGATTTAAACAGTTCATGATACCGACTATTATCAACAACCAGTACTGTCTTCTTGATTGCATTGAATGCTCTGGCCAAGTAATACGCGATATCGCATTGAGGAAGCCCCATTACCGAAATAATCTGTGTGCTTTTTCCATCTTCAAGTACGATTGCCATCTTAATTACCTCCTGTTACTGAACTTAATAAATCCCCTGTGTTATCAGATGCTGTGGAGTTCACAGTGTCGGATGTTACGCTGCTTTCGGTTGGTGTTTCTGTATCAGAAGTGGTTTTTCCAGCATTTACATCTGTTTCAGGATCTTTCTCTTCCACACTGCCGTCTTCTAAGGCATATTTCACGCCCTGTGTAATTACCTGTGTTTTTGCGGTATCATATAATCCATGTCCTTCTGCTACTGCTGCAAGTTGATCTTCTGTTAATCCACTTAATCTCTGCTCTAAACTCATTCGTGCTTGCAGATTCATGGTATCCTGTGCCAAAGAAACAATATTCGGATCTGACACCATACGGTCAATCACTTGTGCAGATACTAGATAATCTGGAGTTGCGTCTTTTTGGATATTGCTTTCGACATATCGGGTTGCGTAGATTTTTGCACCGGTGGTACAATACGCATCCACGGTTGCAGAAGCCAGTCTTAAGATTTCTTCTTCATTTAGGTAGGTATAAAAGATGGAAGAATCCAAAACCAGTTTTTTGATCTGTTTCTTAGCAAGTACCAGATAGTCCTCGCCATTTGGAAACATGATTCGAACATCAATGTAATCGTTCTGTCTCTGGTCAACCATCAAATCAACAACGGATACTTCATACTCTCTGGTGTCATGTGTAATAATCAGAGTAGTAACCATATTTTTGGTAATTGGTTCGCCAGATGGGATATCAACAACTGCAATAGATCCGATATCCTCTGCCTGGATATAATAATCCGGTTCCAGTCCGGAATAAATTTCCTGTCGCATGACGTTCGCTTCATCCCCTTCGGCTACGATTACCTCGCCTTTCTGGATCTCCACTCCGTCTTTCACTACATACACGATCTGCCGGTTGCTTTCGATCTCGTACACATAATCGTTAATCTCGGCTTTATATGCATCTAATTTATTTTTTCCAATAAAAATGACTGCAGCTGCAGCTATGATTACGATTGCAAGTATGACAATAATCCGGATCATCATATTGACTTTTTTGCGATTCATAGATAAATTTCCTTTCTCTCTAATAGGTTTTCTTCTCTTTTGCCCTTTGCATTCCGAAACGGATACCTGATCCATTCCGGAACGCACGGCCTATTAGAGAAGTGTTTTGAGCTTTTAAGTGATTACATTACCGGTTCGCTCAAGATGAAGTTAATCTTGCCGTCAAACTGGTGTGTATCCTCATACTTCCGTTCAATGGTAACCAATACTTTGGAACCTATCTTCGGCTGCTTCGGTCCATCAAACAATTTGCATTTCACGGAAATTTTGTCGTTGTAAATTACGAAAATACCGAATTCAGTGATCTGGGTTACTAATGCAAGTGCGGAAGATCCAACCGGAATGTTATTAAATTCCTTTTCATTCGGATTCATCTTTACCTGCTTAACCGATGCCTGAATCTTAACGGTGTTAATCTTCCGATTAAGACTCTTGATTTCAATGGTGTGCGGCTTCACATCCAGAATTCTTACATCTACCATCTGACCCACAACAAAGTCTTCACTCGGATCCGCTACTCTCGCCCAACTGATTTCATTCTTCTCAATGAAACATTCAGAACCTGCAACTTCAATCCAGATACCTCTTGTATTTGTCTGCATAACCTGTGCTTCTGCAAGGAGTCCTGCTTTTAACTCCGGCTCCCCACCACCTCTTGGTGGCTGATATGTTCTTCTTGCAAGTCTGACCATGGCATCAATATGGCTGCCATATGCGATACTCTTTTTCTCATCAATATACATAACCACGAAATCAATGGTTGTACCGATTCTACGGTTGATCAGATCCTTGAACTGATTGTTCGGTTCCATATCGGTTCTTGGCTGCAGGCTCATATCGCATAGCAAATATGCTGGAATGCATACGGTGTATGTTTCTCCATATCGTACTTCCGCAAGTACATCTCCGTTCTCCGTTTCTCTACGGCTGGTTAATTGGCCACTTAAAATAGTTCCGTTTTTAATGGACGCTGCCAATTCCATGTACTCTTTGTACTGAACGGTATCTTCCTTCTTTACTCTTCTGATACCATTTCTTGTATGTACTTCTTCCTGTGCATAAAGAGATCTCTTTTTTCTCTTACCTGCTACATCAATCCTGTTATTCCCTCCGATACCTTCAGGAAGCAAACTGGAACGGTAGCTTCTCGGCTCCGGCTTCTCTTCCGGAAGTACGATCTCTTCATCATCTTTAAACTCTGTTGTTACCGCTTCTGCATCATTCACTTTTTCTGTCTCAGTCTCTTCGGAAGTTTCTTCTTCATATTCATCCTCTTCTGTGTCTTCCGGTTCTTCTGGCTCTTCGGCTTCATCGATTTCTTCCAGTTCTTCTGTAACTGTTTCCTGATCTTCGATGGGTTCCTGCGTGTCAACTGTTGTTAACTCTTCATTCTGCATTTCTGCTTCTTCTTTTTTTCTTGCCATGAAATTTCTCCTTTCAATTTGCTTTCTTATCGTGTATAAAATGCGTGTTGATTGATGCACGTATACCATTGGTGGATTCCCCAGGCAACGTTATCTGTGGCTGGGATTTGATCCGTAATCATTGGATTGCGGAAAAATAAAACATCGGGATTATTTAACACTGATAAACTGCCCTGAAGAATCTGTTCTGCCATGAGCAGCGTTTCATCATCTGGAACAATTTCTTTAATCTCCCAGTTTCTTGAGAACTGTTTCGGACTATAGATAATTTCCTCTATACTGTTTCCGAATGATCCATTTGCTAACCGGTTTACAACAACTTCACCTACAGCTACTTTCCCATTAAAGCCCTGATTTCCTGCTTCATGAATCATAAGCTGTGCCAGAAGATAAATATCATTTCTGTGTTCACTGTTAGCGTTTGTATCCTTTGCCGGTTCACTATTGGTAAATTTAATTTGATCATAATCCGATATAGTGTTGTTTGTCAATGTATTTTTGGAGTTTTTTTGCACCCTTTTGAAATATCGAAAAGGGAACTTATCAATCGTTACCGTGTTTGCACCGGATGAACAATGAATAAAATATCCATCTCCGATGTAGATTCCCACGTGATTCGTTACTTCTCCGTAATTTAAAAGACCAAAATCACCTGGTTCCAACTGGTTCTCTGTAATATCTTCAAAATTTTGGATAATGGTTGTTGTACTAAGCATGGCATTCGTTATATCCGGATCATATCCGGCAGTCATATATACCCATTGCACATATCCGGAACAATCAAGTCCTTTTTGTTCTCCGGATTCATCAAATGTCCACCAGGTGTTATCATAACCGGCATGATGTGCTTTTCCTCCCCACTGATAAGGGACTCTTCCATACAAAGAAATTGCCACACGGATTATTGACCTCTGTTCTTCTGTATATGCACTGTTTAATTCTCGTATCTCATCCGCAATATCCGTAGGGATAACCGTATTAACTGGCATGCTTACAAAAATACTTTCTGACAGGGCTTTTCCATTTATGGCGGCATCGTATTTCTCATACTTCTCGTCATATATGTCTGCAATATCTTTTTCTGTTACTTGAAAGGTGTCGAATAAAATATCATTGCCAACATAGGATAATGTTATCTCGCCGTAGGTAATCTCTTCCTTTTCAGGAGCGATTTCCTCCTCGCCTACGAGTTTATACTTGGTAGCAGTGAACGGTTCATATACCGGCACAGTAGTCGGCTCATTAATTATCCTGTTTCCTGTCCGCTCATATAATCCATCTTCTACTTCTGTATAAGTTTCGACTATAACCGGAATATCTGTTTCCAGTTTCTTTTCACTTACCTCCCAATTCAAAACTTTAATACCGCCAAAGCCGGTTCCAATTTCCTTGCCGTTATCCTTTAAATATTGCCGTATTGATGCATACTGGGTAATCAGCTTAAGATAATCAATATCCTTAAATGGATTTCCATTATCATAAAATGTCTCTAAAGTCATGGTGCGGTCATAGTCTTTTTCATAGATCAGATCTATAATCTCCTGTTTGGCTTCCTCATACTGTTTATTGAAGTTGCTTTCCAATTCATCTGTGATATCCAGTATGACATCCCGGATCTGTTCGTTTTCGGTTTTGGCATATACCGGCAGGCAGCTTACTTCTGCCCCCAATAAACCAATGGATAAGATTATTCCCGCCAACTTTGGTAATTTATAATCTATTAGATTTTTCATATCCTTTCATTCTCCCCTGTGGCAATGCGACCTTTTTAACAGATGAAAAGCTAGGTTTTACACTTGTGCCTTTACTGCTGATATTTACGGAAGTCATCTGGTTCGCACCGACTTCTATCGTCCGTCTTCTGATTTCTTCCTGTTTCTGAATCTCTGCCTGTTTATATTCCTGTTGCTTTTTATACCATTCCGGCACATGGTCCTCTGCAAGACGCTTTTTGGACTGGCTCTGCAGATGCAGGATTCCAACCATCGGGTGATTCGTCCAGAAAAACTTCTGTAAAATAACCGGAGACTCACCGTCAATCAACAGAATCAGTTTGAGCTTATCCAGTTTCTTTACCTCATCCGGTTTCATTAGTTCACGCTCTCCTTTTCCAAGAGTTTTCTGATAATCCCGCATAACATGAATGAGCCGCCACTTATTTCTGCTGTCTCGGTCGTTTTCTACCATGACAGTCATGGTTCCCATTTCATCACTTACATACTGTGCAGTTCCACCTGTTTCACCTACCTTTAAAACAATCATGGTCGTACAGTCTGCTATAAGCTCTCTCCACTGGTCCCTTGGGTACATCTGCTGTAGTTGGGAGATATCCTGTATAATTATTTTGATTAACATACCTCTGCTTCGATAAGTGGACAGCTTTTCTCCCATGCCTTGAAATTTTCCTACGTTTTTAAACTCATCAATTAGAAAACTGACAAGAACCGGTAGTTTCTTTTCTACTTCAAAACTTTTTTGGCTGTCTGCAGCTTTTTTCAATTCCATGGAAAGACATTCCATAAACAAGGCAGCAAGCACGTTGTTAGATTTATCCTGATCATCGATGATGAGGTAATAGATGCATTTCTGGAATCCTGGTAACCGGAAATCAATTTCATCATGTGAAGTGATTGCTCGTGCATTATTATCCGCTAAGATATTTAGGTCGGTAATCAATCCACCAAGAACCGATTCTTTTACAACGTCACGTTCACCTGCAAATGTCTTAAATGCTTCATAAGCCGGATGATTAATATCGTCCTTCACATAAGAGTACTGGGCTTCTAGGTCCTGCCATGTTGCATTTTCAACAAGTGTCATATACATCGTTCCCAAAGTACGTTCTTCGCGTGGAAGCGTCTGGTCGTAATAGATAATCAGGATCATTGCTTTCAGCAGGTTAAATGCTCCTTTAAACCATACATCTCTTTTGATTTCTGCATTTTCCATCGCATTGATATTCATCATGATTGTATTGGCAAGCGAATTAGCAATGCCTTTTGCATCATTTGGATCCTCTACATTATCAAAAACGGTAAAATAATCACATGCATCGGAATGAATCAAGGATCCAGGTTTCAAGTTATACACTTTAACTACATAACCGGCCTTTTCTGCTGCATATGCGGTATCTCTATATACAACACCTTTTGTATCTACAATAATTCCACTCTCACCACGCTTAATGATCTGCAATATGTCATTATTCAAAATACAGGTGGATTTACCGGAGCCGGGTGGCCCTATAATAATCACATTGTCATTCGTAAAGGACGCAGACTTTCTGGCAACGGTATAGCCGTATTTGTCTATGCCGATAATATCTCCTTTCACATCTGCCGGATTTTTACATCGTTCGAGTACTTTGGTTTCTTCTTCGGAAGTCATAAAATGTGCATCACCATATGTCGCATCATTAGCTACGAGAATATTTCTCTCTTTATCACGCCAGTAATCCAAATGAAAAGAGCGGTATAAAATAAATGCTCCATACCCGGTCAATGCACTGAAGATTAGTGCCGGTACAATGCAGTTTCCAAAATACGATATGATAATATAACCGTTATATATGGGATTGCCTAACACCTGCGCAATCGTTCCCCTCCGAACGAGAGATATCTGCGTAATCAGTCCGGATATGTACAACGATATAATTAACGTTGTCAATGCCAGATACAAAATCTGCTTTTTTCTGCTTTTTTTTATTCCCCGAACCCATAAGAAGAATTTTACATAACGACTTTGCTCCTCTTTTTCTTTCGGGTACATATAGTCCCGCACTTTTTCATAATCTCTTTGGACATTATGAAAGAAAGGTATGTTTTTAAAATAAGATTTAACAGCTTCAATCCATTTCATATTTTACCTTTTGAGATCTCCTTTCGTTGTTTATTTACGATATGCGAATTATCATGGCAGACTAATATTTACAGTGACAATCCCGACGTTTTCTTCCTGTTCCTGTTCATACACTGTATAGCCGTGTACCAGTGTCAGCAGATTTTCAATATCTGCATTACTTAATCCGGTATGTTTAAAAATGGTTTTTCTGTTTAGTTTAAGGCCCTGTTCAATCTGACTCCATCTATGCGGATATTCTAAGACCTTATTATCTTTTCTCTTTAATGCTGCCTTTCTCTCTTTCTTGGAATATGGAATGCTGATTATTTTCTTCTCCCGGTCAACTTCAACTGTCAAGCAGTAAAACGCTTTCTCTATACGGTAACCTGTCTCTTCCACATCAACCTTCACTTCTTTTTCACCGACTCTCAAAGTAAGCACTTCATTTTTGCATTTTACACATCTCATAATCTGGTGCTCTGCGTTGTCCAGCAAGCTTTCGAATTCTCTCTGCAGCTTTATCACTTTGCTATCTTTTCTATTCATCTTCTTTCTCCATCCTTTCCAGTATCGTTTTATACTCTTCCAATTTCATTTGTTTTACATTCACATATTCCAGTACTCCCAGTTTAACAAGCAGTGGAAGTTGAAAATCAAAGCAGTAAATCGTAAACACTTCATCCGGACGGCGGTTGCAAGCTCTTTTTAAAAAAAGCTTCAACATGGTTAAATTTCCATCACAGAACAACAGTACATATCCGTCTTCTTCTTTGTATCCCGCACAGGGTATACTATAATCTTCACATGGTTCAATATCCCATAAAAGGGCATGTCTCATTATGTCGTTCCAATTTGGACTGCTCATAATTCGGATCATATCTATACCACTTTTATTTGCCGGTATTCCATATACGTTGTCATATGCATAGTCAATATTGAGAAGTGTATGTTTTCTTTTACCTTTCTTCTTCCTCTCATCGTTTTCATTCGTAATTACTTTGGCAAGCGTTTCGATATTGTGAGTAATAAGCAGACAATTAATTTTTCTCTTTTGCTGCACTTCATACCGGTTGGCTAGCAAGCGTTCTATATGGTTCGACATTTTTACTTCCGTTCCCTTATCCCATTCGATTAGGTGATTGGAAATATTATAAACAGCATATATTCCACCCGGTGAGGCAAGCATTCCATTGATTCTACTTCCAAGGATTTTTTTCATTCCATCATTTGTATAGTCAACATCAACTTGATAATTACTCTCTTTCTTAATTTCCTTACTTCCATGGTAACCAATGTAATCAAGCAAGAGGATTTCCGGCAAGCCAACGTTTTCATCCGGATAGCTAGGTACACCGCCCATATGCATCATGATCTGGATTTCACTGTTTTTCAGCAAGCGTTCCATTCTTCTCTCATTATTAAGACTTTTTGATAATTCGGGTTTGTTATTTCTATAGCTTTCCAGATATTCGCCGGTTAGGTATTGAATGTATTTTTCTTGTTGATCTTCGGCAAGCGTAATTACTTTTCCGCAAGCGGTCTTCGTTACTTCAATCAATCCCTCCTTTTTCATTCGCACTACCATACGCTGTGTCATTAAGGTTTGACCTTCAAATAGTTGCAGATCACGATACGCAATTCCCATAGTCGCATATAAGGCTTTAAGTATTTTAAGTCTATTTCCCCTTTTATAATTTCCTTTATTATTCATAGATGATCTCTTTCTTCGGTTGCTAATGGTTTGACGGTAGGTCAATGGATGCTTTTAGGTTATGGTGGCGGTGGTTCTTCCTTTGTCCTCTCGGTTGGTTATCCCCATATGTACGCGGTAGTTGTCTATTCCAAGCTATCTCTATACCTGGGAGCATCCGATATGGCCTAGCCGTGATAAATGCTAGTTTTCTAATTTTCAAAATGGTGTTTTTTTGAGTGGTTAATTAGATTGATTTTTGCACCATTTTGAAAGTAAATAATAGAAACTAACAATAGTACTCAATTTCTACTGAATCATCATCCTGATACTGTAAAAAAGCCACTTTGTTAGGGAACAAAAGCTCTTTTTCCTCGATCATCTTCTGAACACGCATATCATCGATTACAAGCAGGTAGCAGACTGGTATATCCTGTCCCTTCTTTGCTTCATGAAGCTGAATGAAATTCTGCTCTACGAGAGAAAGTGTACCGGAACTGTTGAGATCAACATAAAGGACATCATATACCGTACCGTCTTTAAGAAACGTCAGCTCAAATAACTTATTGCCTGCATAAAACGTAACTGGCGAACCATCTTCATTCTGCATGTTATGTAGCAACGCCCAGGCGCATTTTTCTCTTTTACTTGTGTATGTGTTCTTAGGAATTTTGGCAGTATAAATTCCGTTTTGGGATACATTTATATACTTATTTTTTAAAGTACTGATGTAATAATCCTTATGCTTGCATTGGGAACCTAACAAAAGATCCAACTGCTTATCACTGATACCTCCTAACTCATCAATAAAACTCATAATAGTTACTGCTTCTTTTGGTAAAACTCTTTGTGACATAATATTTCTCCTTTCTAATCCCGTATTATTTTGAATTAATACCGTATTAAACCTTATTAATACGGTATTATCTAATTCATTAGTTTATTTGTCCGTATTTTGGGTATTATATTTGTTAATACCGTATTATTTTATATTAATACTGTATTGTATATTATTAATACAGTATTAAGCCTATTATTTTAGCTTTTTCATCATCATGATTTCTTTTTTCTTTGCTATGAGTTTCTCCTTCTTTTGGGGATCTGTTTCGTATGCAATCAATTCATCTATGGATAAAGCAAAGTGACATCTCGTTTTACTACCATTACAGATAATCAACATATCTCCGGATTTTGCAGACTCAAGATACTGTATATCATCGCTATCCAACGAAATATATTTGGCAACAAGAGCTAACTCTTTCTCATCCATCTTCATTAGAATTTTAATACTCGAGTTTGCCATAATAGCATTTCCAGATCTGTTTTCTATAAACTCTCCGATCTGTTGTGATGCCGTAATAACAGATCCTCCATATCCTCTTAATACACGAATCTGTTCCTCTATACTCTCCCCAATAATGGAGTCGTATAACATCATCCATACCTCATCCAGATATAAACTATAATAGTGATCACGGTCTGCCTTTATTATTCCGCTTGCTGTATCAAAAGCAATGTACATAATCGCAGGAAGCAGATTCGTTCCAATTTCATCCCTTGAAACATTAAAAACAATCATGTTCCTAGATAAATCCATATTGCTTCGCTTATTGAAGTTACTAAAGTTTCCATTCACAAACGGTTCCAACAGATCGGCGAATGTAGCAAGCTCATAATCCTCTTTTAACCGCTTATACCAGTTCCCTATAATTGGACCAAGCTTTTTGATTCCCTTACTCTTATCTTCCCAGATGCTGTCATTATCCGTTGTTATGCCAAAGTCATTATAGAGATTAAGCAGCATCGAATTTACTCTGTTAAGCTGCTTATTGGACAATCTGTATTTTTCCAAAGTCTCTGCTTTTGACAAAAGGTAAAACCACATACAAAGCGAGGTAACCTTTGTCGTAAGAAGGGATCTTTGTCGAACTTTACGGTTCTTATCCTTTATTTCCATTTCAGGATAAAGTTCCATGATATTTGGTACATTTTCTGCCCCTGGAATCAGATCATACATAACGCCGTATGCTCTTTCCACGGCATCAGAATACTCATGTGCTTTGAGAGGAAGAATATAAAAGGTTTTTATACCAAGGATATTATCTCTATTTCCCATTCCCATTTCTGTAACTGATTTGCCAGAACCAGAGGTTCCAATAATCGTAACATGTGGGTTGGAGTATTTATTTTGCGACCAACGATCTATGGAACAGGGCGTATTATTTGATTGAGGACCAATAATCATTGCATAATCTGTCTCATCATAAAGCATGTAATTTGTGAAACAGTAAGTATTCTTGATGGCAGAAGAAGTAAAATTTCTCTTATTTCTCTTAAAAATATCATTCTGGAAATCAAGTAATGGAAGCGTCATAGTATAAAAGTCCTCACAATTCATATCAGATGCCTCTAATTGAATACCCGCTGATGAGAAATCTGCCATGATTTGCTTTCGGTCTTGCAGTAGTTGCTTACTATCATTTCCATACATGGTAAGAACTGTGCAGCAATCAAAACAGTCATCTCCTTCTTCCATCTTTTTTAACAAAGCTGATGACTTCCGGATATTCTTTGCATGTGCTTCCTGTCTGGATTGCGAATTTGATTGCTTCCCAAGTGTAAAATTTATATTTATCTTCTTCTTTAACCTATCTGTTGTACTTTTATATGGCTGCTTTACCATAAAAAAATGAATATCCATTCCGGAAGATGCCATTAATTGATTTAGCCAATCAGGATAAATATAGGAAGGATACCCGCTATCACGTATACACAGAAAAGTCATATACATTCCGTCTACTTCCATAAATTCTTTACTATAATTGGCACGAAGTCCTCTTGGTGAAAAATAGTCCAGCACATTTGGCTTTTTACCCATGGAAAGATAATCGTTTGCGGATGTTGTCATAGATCCGGCGGCCCTCCTCCACGGCGGTGACGATGGTGG
>OGZL01000533.1_pt1 | contig 29334 bp, 42 predicted proteins | sample 1576761 | NCBI WGS metagenome assembly OGZL01 (sample SAMEA3541595, study PRJEB24748) | human gut metagenome | biome: human gut; feature: human-associated habitat; material: faeces | place: China | collected 2012
AGCCAAGCAAAACATATATAAGTTCTTTTCTTCGCGGCGTACTTTTTAGGTACTATCATTACAGTCGGTAAAATTGTAAATGTGTCCTTTCTCCAACTCACTTTCATTATTTTGCCTCTCCAAATCCTAATCTTTTAATTCAATAGCCACATTCTCGCCTTTGAATACAACCTGTCCCTCTCCATCAGCATAGGCTATTTCATATGCACCGCCTTTGTCAGTAATGCTCTCGGCATCTTCTCTATGCAATATGGTTTCTCCATTTTTCTTTACATCAATTTTCATGTTTGATTCCTCCATTAAAGCCTTATTTCTCTGTCAATTCAGCATATATTTCGTCCTGCAAGGTTTCCTTGTCATTATCTTTAATCAGCGCGATTATAAGATCCTTGTTATCTACAAGGTATTCTGCAAGTACTTCTGCAATTTCATATGCGTTCATGTTACCGCCCTCCTTAAATCTACGCAAACCGGAGTTGACCGGTCTGCTCTGCCTTAATCATCATGTTTGGCATTCTGTTTCCAACAATAAGATACGGACAATTTGCCGCCACAAGCATCTCCGCCATTGTAGGCACAACACTATTTCCAATTTTCGCAACTCTTTCCTTGACCGGAATCACTTTGCCGTATATGTCGTGTTCCAAAATGTAATCTTGCGGAAATCCTTGCATAATCTTCAGCTCTGAAGCATTCAGCATTCGCAAGAATATATCTGCGATGATCCAATACTCGCCCTCAATCTTGATTACAACGTTCACAAGTCCAAATCGGTCTTTTGTTGTAATCGTTGCAAGAGGACTTGTCACCGGTTGCCCTCCGCCATTTCCGTAGTATTTGATCAAGAACGCTGATACAAGTCCGAAATGCCCAGGCGATGTAGTGATCGTATGTATCGGTTCATCGCATCCTTGCCCAATTCCCGTCTTATAGAATTTGGTGATAAAGGCTGTAACAAGTCCATATCGATTGTTTGTATCAATTGTCTTGATCGGCTCTCGCAACGTCTGCCCTCTTGCATCTCCTTTCTTCGTTTCGCTGTGATACTGTATCAAAAAGGCGATAGCTCGTTTGTCGTTCACAATGTATGGATTAGGGTTGTCGATGATATATTTTTTCACACCGTTTGCAATTCGCGCCATTGTTGCATCCGCAAGCGGCTTTTTACGATCAAAAATTGATTTTCCTAAATCTGACCAATCAATATAATCTCCACACTGTTCCCATTGTGGTAATTCAATCCCAGACTTACTACGCGTAGGCTCTGGCCAGACAATCTCCTTTCCATCTCTTCGGAATATTGCATACCATCTCTTGCGTGTTGTCGGTGCGCCATAATCAGCTGCCACAAGTTCTCGACTATCGAATGCATATCCGAGAGTTTTCATCGCAGATATAAACTTTTTGTAGTCCTCTCCCTTACGTTCTGGTATCGGATGACCGTCCGGATCCAATGGTCCCCACTGTTGGATTTCTTCCACATTTTCCATGATGATCACATCTGGAAGTATCGCTTTTGCGTGCTTATATACCGCCCAAGGAAGAATCCTTAACCCTTTCTTTCTAGGCTGACCGCCCTTTGCTTTGCTATGACTTGTGCAATCCGGTGACGCCCACATGAGCGCCACATGCCTACCACCAACATATTTCTGCAAATCTACCTTGAAAATATCTTCTGTCAAATGCAATGTGCTTGGATGATTGACCTTATGGATCCGAATCGCTTGAATATCATGATTGATAGCAATATCAACCGAGCGACCAAGTGCCATCTCGATTCCTACACTTGCTCCGCCACCGCCGGCAAAGCAATCGATAATTAAATCTCTGTTGATCATGAGCGCACCTCCTACATAAAATCAAACAATGTCGGCTCGTCCACTTCATTCTCCGCTGCCTGCAGATATCCAACGCCATCCCGGAAGTAATCCGGATTCAATTCGCATCCCTTGCCGTTCCGATGCATCTTAACCGCCGTCATTGGAACTGTCATAAGACCACCAAACGGATCATAGACCGTATCGCCCTCATTGCTATATCTGTTGATGATTCGCTCCACGATATCCAACTGTAACGGGCATACGTGCATCTGAGCGCGTCTGCGGCTCTGAGTAGTGTTAAGGGTTCGCATTCGGTTGATGTCGTCCCACACTTCCAGCTGATTCCACGATCCCGGAGCAACTACCATAAATGTTGCCGGGAGCTTCCCGTCCTTGTCCAAATCTTCCGCAAGCTTCACATGATCCTCATAGTTATATACATTGCCACGGCTGTACTCTCTGTACACTGTCTGTAAGCTATCAACCGGAAAATCCTTAAGTTCTTCCTTGCTGATCAGTCGGTCTCCTGACGATCTCCAATAACCATGTGCATCAATCTGCCACTGTGCCCGGGTGTAATCCTCTTTGGATTTCTTAACCGGATCATCCGCGTATGCCGTAGATCTATCAGTCGGCAGCTTTCTGAAAAGCAGGATATATTCCGGACACCCTACGCCCATCTTGGATCCGTCTTTGCATTGTTCCGTCCATCCGAGGCGATATGTCTGGTTATTCTCACGAACCACATCAGTTACGACCGTGATCATTCCGAAATACTGAAATCCATGCTTCATGTAATGTTCGATACATAATGCATGGAACGGCTCAATAGTCGGCATTCCTGTTCCGGTCGCGTTTCCGAATAACACCCGGTCCTTTACATGGATCGCTGCCACTCTTCCCGGTCTTAACACGCGAAGCAGCTCCGGTGTCAGATAATCCATCTGTTCAAAGAATCTCTCCGTGTTTTGATTGTGCCCAAAGTCGTTGTAATTAGCTGAGTACTCATAATGATTTCCAAACGGAATTGATGTATGTATCAGATCGATGCTGTCACTTTCCATTGCTCTGGTTTCCTCTACGCAATCCCCATATACCGCTTCATAATGGTTTCCTCTGACTGTTCTTTCTTCTCTGCTACCTTCCACACCCATCTTCCTCTCTAATCTCTGTGCTTTGTTTGCGGAATTTAATCCGTATTTCTTCACGACCTCGATCATCTTATTAACCATGTGATTGTGGTTTTTCCACTTTTCAAGCAGTGATTCCTTGATCTGGCGCTCATTCTCCATGTAGATGATGTCGATCACAACCGGCTCTTTTTGCAAAAAACGATAGCACCGGTGCACCGCCTGAATAAAATCATTAAATTCATAATCAATTCCAAGAAATATCTCGCGATGGCAATATCGTTGAAAGTTACATCCGGATCCAGACAATGATTTCTTTGTGGCGAACAACTTTGTCCGGCCATTCGAGAAGTCAATAACCCTCTGCTCGCGCAGGTCATAATCCATAGATCCGTAGATGTCTACTGCATCCGGCAGTGCTTTCTTGATTGCATGCCGTTCATTCTCCAAATCGTGCCACAAAAGGAAATGATCTTCTGGTGATGCTTCAACGATGCGCTTCATCTCCTGCACTCGCTTGCCAATGCTATCTCTCTTGACTGCTGCCGCCTCTTTCAATCCCTCTGCTGCTTCTTGGAATAATTGCATCTGTCCGTCTTTGTCTGCAGTATCTCCATAATGTACCGGCAGTTCATGCCATCTCACGTCAAGCGGTGGCAAATCATATCCTTTATCTGAATAATCCGGATCGAGATCTGAAGGCTTCGTGATAAAAAGCCCCCAGCTGCTTACCCATAACCAAAACTCATCTTCCATATTTGGGTACAACGTGAGGTTGTTCGCCTTGGTGCTATCTCTCTGGAAGAACCGCGTCAGCGCCTGCCCGGTATCCATCACTTCCAGATATCCGGCATAATGGATCAGTTCCTTGTACTTGTTCGGTGATGGTGTTGCAGTGGCTACCAACTTATACGGTACGTTCTTGAACTTATCCAAGAACGTCTGATACGTCTTGCTTCCGAAGCTTCTAAGTACACTCGCTTCATCAAGTGACGTTGCCGCGAAATAATCCGGTCTGATATCGCCATCCCGGACGCGCTCGTAATTAGTCAATACGATCTGACTGCTGCACTCCTGCACTTCCTGCATCGTTCTGCAGTATTGCGGTTTCTCGTATCCAAGTACTTCCACCGCGTCGTGCGTGAACTCCTGCTTTACTCCAAGTGGCAACACAATCAACGCGCGGCCACCGCTATGTTCTGCAGCTAGATGGCAAAATTCCAACTCCTGCACTGTTTTTCCGAGACCGAAGCTCTCAAACAATGCTCGTCTACCGCCTTTCAGCGCCCACACTACCGCATCTCGCTGGTGCGGCTTTAATACTTTATTTACTTTTTCAGGATCCACAATGAATCCACTTTCTTTTGCAAGCTCAATTTTTGTTTCTAAAAACTCCTTATAATCCATTTTTCAAAAGGAACCCGATATATCGTTACCCCGGCCGGAGGTTCGGCTCCTTTCTACATAAAATCTTCTAAATTCATCTGTCCATCTACATTGGCAGCAGCTTCTTTTTCCTCTGCCATCCGCTTCTGCTTGTACTCATTGTATTTCTTGCGATATTCATAGCTCCTTCCAAAAATATTCCATGCGGCTTTAACTACATTCGGCTCATACGGGCGAATCAGTTCCAGATCATCAGCAGCCTTATACGAGATCGGGCACCCGCAGCACCCGGTTCGCGTCAATCCATATACCTCATAAGCGTCTGAATACCGTATATTGTAATATTCCTTGTACCAAGCCTTATCACTGTCGCTTACATAGTACAAAGGCCGAAGTCGAAACTGCCCGCTTGACGTTTCCGTAAAGCATAAAGCCGTGTTATCTTTCCTTGGAACCGATCGCATCCCTCCCTCGTCCCTGCGCTCGCCGGTAATTACCATTTCATAGTCTTTCTGTACCTTATGTGCTATATTTTTCTTGCAATGCACGCAACATTCCGCGCTTATCGGGAAGTCTGGCGGATATTCCGCTATGAAATCCCGCATATATTTTGATGAGTTGATGACCAACTGTATATTTGGTCTTGGCTCTCCAGCGGAATTACAACAACAAAGGAAATTGATTATTCCCTCGCAATTCGGATAGCGCTCTCTCAGTTCCTCCCTTTTCGCCTGCTTGTCCTCCGCCTGATCGTATTCCTGTGCAATCGACAACGGCACATTTTTCTTCTGCCATCCGGACAACCCCGCCGACATGATCTTTGATACAAATGGCACGCCATATTTTCTTACCGCCTGCACAATGTTTGTCTTTGGTCTGCACTCCTCGATTTCTACGCCATACTTTTCCGCGGTATCCTTAACGTGATCCTTGATAGCTTTCATCTCGAGTCCGGTGTTAAAGAATACATATTTAACAGGCGGCAAATCGAATATCTTGCGCGTCCGCTCAATCAAGTCGATCATGATGTCACTATCAGAGCCACCCGAATACGAGCATATAGCATTGGGATGTTCTCTCAATCTCTTAGCTATAATGCTTTGTATCGCATTAAATTTTGCAGGTGCATCAAAATCCGCATAATCCGGTCTATCTGTATACACCCGACTTCTAAATTCTTCTTTCATCTCTCTTCGGAGTAAAGAGCTCTTTCACGCTGGCCAGCAAACCTCTCACTCCTTTCGATTTACTTACATATGCAGTGTCAGAATATCACATGTGGGTTTTACTTATATTGTGGTTTATCACAACTAATTGCAAAAAATATTGACTTTAATCAACAATTTTATTAAAACGATTATTCTGGCTTCTCGCATCGCTCAAATTCGACAACCCAAACCCACGGATCGGTAATTCTCTACTCATCCGAATCCTCCTTGTAACAGCAATATACGATTGGATCGGAAGTATCGCACTCACAGTTGTTATAATCAATATCTTCCAATGCTCTGTCTTTCGCAATTTGAATAGCCTCTGTTTCTGTGTCTGCCTCTATATCTTCATAGTCAATCGTAAGTTGTAATCCTACACTTGCATTCCATTTAGGCATCCGCTTCACCTACTTTCTCAAAATAGAACTTAATCGGTTCTCTGTTTTCCTGCACCATACCAAATCTGACCGCAATATTGTATGTACACACATCTCTTTTCAGCCTATCTGGTATCTTCTGTAACTCCTCTCTGAATGTTTCCAAATCCATTGTTGACTTGTAGCGATTGCATGACCCGCAAGACGGCATCAGATTGCTTATATCGTGTACGTCAATCCCGGTAAATTCTTCGGTGTACTCATAATTTCTAAGACAATGCAAATGGTCTACATTAAAACCTTTCTCCGGTATCTCACAACCACAGTAAGCGCAATGACCATTATATTTTGCATATACCTGTTTTCTTACTGATTTAGGAATCGGTTTTCGCATCTACACAACCACCTTTCACAATCGCAATTGCCATATTGTAAGCTTTTCGTTTTTCTTCAACGAGTTCTTTGTCAGCAACTTCTTTGTCATTCCACACATCTCTCTGTTTCTCTAAATTTGTCACAACCGAATCAACATCATAGGCGAGCTTACTATCCTTCAATGCCTTAACAAGCATGATAGCCGTTTCTTTTTCGTAATTGCCTGCAGTCATATGCGCATCTGCATTAAGTCGAGTTAAGCATTCCTCGAATCTGTCATGCTTAAAGTCCTTTTCAAATTCTTCCGGAATCTCAATCTCTATCTTCATCGTTAGCCCTCCTGTTCCATGCTTTCACAAATTCGTCCCAGTCATATGTACCAGTGCAAAACTCTAAACCACATTCGCAATGGATGTTAATATGGTCGCCACCACTATCTGGGTCAATAAATGTCGGGTGCCAATCCCTACTCGGTTCATACACATCTTTTTTCAATATCTATACTGTGTCCGCAGAACGGGCATGGTTTCAATTCTTCGCTCATTCTTCATCATCTCCAAAACTAAATTCAATCTCGTAACTCGAATCGACACATAACTGTTCGCATTTGGCTCTTGTGGATGTACCACCGGAATGACTGGTGCCGAAAAGAAACAGCTCTTGAACGATGTTAAAATATGACATTCTGTAGCAAAACTTTTCATCTTCACACAACTCTTTAATCGCATCTTCACCATGCACATATTTGTACCATTCCTCGAACTTACCAACCAGTTCCCACATAAGTTTGATGCAATATTTCAAAATATGCTGTTCGTCGTGGCTTTCCAAATCATTGTTACATTTCTGTTTTTCCACCGCCACCCGGCATTCTTCCACCGTGCCGATCGCGTGGTACTGCTGAATTTCTTCAAGCGCATTGATTGCTAAGTCAATCACAATTCCCACATCGCATTCATGGTCATCGAATTCGCCCTGTAGTCTTCCATCCACCATTTTACGAGTCTTGGGATAATTATTTTTTAATAACTCAATTGCTTCATTCTCTGTCATTTCTACACCTCCAACAGTTCCGGGTTGTCAAATTTGTTGCCGATAACCTCAATTCTCCAGCTATTATCATTCACCCAATAATGTAAATCTTTTCTCCAGATAAGGTCATCAATCCATTTGATTCTCCATTCTGACTTATCCCAAACAACAACGGCTTTTCCACACTGAGTTTCTACAATATCATTCTCCCAGATCAGATTGCTGTTCTTATCCTTAAGTCCGGTGCACTGGCAGATAGTATTTTTATTGACTTGGAACCAATTTTCAAATCCTAAATTTCCTCTTATTCCACCATCTGTATACATATTGCTTTCAACTACCGGAATAATAAGTGTTTCCCATCCATCTTCGGAATCTTCTGAATGTACAAAATTACCTTGTACCCACTCTCCGTTATCAATCCGCTTTCCACGGAATAAATATCTATCCTGCATCATTTTCCTCCATTTTCGCTTCTGATTGAAGCCAATTCAACCATTCTCCGCAATCCTCGCAATCTGGATAATCGGGATTCGCCCACTGATAATCTTCTTTTACTTCTTTAAGAAATTCTGCCAGTTCTTCGTCCGTCATGCTCCGGATACGGTCTGCGTTGGTCTGTGGCTTACGCGCCGCGTTTCTCATGCATTCAATCATCCTTCTACCGCCTCTCCTGTAACAATGTCCCAATTCTCATCCTCGATGAACTGATTCCGGATAATCTCATCCGTCAGATAGTGATCCTTGCTCTTCGGCTGCTTGCGCCAATAGGAATCAATGTAAAAGGCAACCCATTTCATAAATCCCTCGATCTTAGCATTCGAGAACCGGTAAGAATCTTTCAATGTTGGAATGGTCAGATACATCGTAGATGCAAGCGCACTCTCGATGTTCCGATCGGCTCCAAGCACTGCGCGCCCCTTCTGGATATCCGCCATGTAAAGCTTCTGTGGCATCGGAATCGACTTCACCCACTTGATCACGTCGATTTTCTTTTTAGTGCAATACTGCATCATGCTTTCGCTTGTAACGTCTTCATTGTCTTCATCCTGCCACGCCTGCCGACGTTCCACTGTCTTACTGTAAAAATTCGTGACCTGCTTGAAAGTCATATCAAACTTGTCATACAGGATTGCTGTAAATATATATCCCATGTGATTCGCGATGTTATCTCCGAGACGTGCTTTTGCAAGCTCCTTACGGTACACGCTCATCGGGATCAACCGCTCTCTCTGATTTACTCCGTGCATTACTTCTCCTCTCTGTGTTTTCCCTTAACGCAGGTGTTCCAGAACCGGCAACTCGGATCACACACCTTTGTCTTGTCTCCATAGCTGCAGATCTGCCCGCTGCCGTAGTTTGTCGGCACCGCATGAAATCTTCTGACCGCCTTCGGATCATTCTGCTTGGGTACCGGTCCGCTCTCCGCGAATCCCATATACTCTTCCGTCAGCATTTCAATCTCCCTTCCTTCATCGCCTGCCACTGTCCGTACGAAAGTCCCGCCGCACGTGCTTCCATCGATGCATCAACAAGCTCCTGATGGCTCGTCCGATTCCTCTTCGCTGGCGCTTTCGGTTTCGTCCGTCGCTGATACTTCTTGCGACTGTTGTGCGCGATCAGGCAGTCGCTGCAGCAATAAATCTTTGTTGCGTTGCTTGTCTCGAACGACTTGCCACACTCCGGACAGGTATGCGTGAAATATTCCTTTGTCTCTGCCCTATGTCGTCTCTGCCACTTTGCCATGATCTCGTTGTTGCGCTTTCTCAGACACTCCCGATCACCGCACGTCTTCGTGCTTGGCTGAGTCGTTTCAAACTCCTTGTGACAGATAATGCATTGTTTAATCAAATCATTCATCCTCTCTGGGAAGCGGGGCGTGTAACCGCCCCTGCAAGGTAACCAAGATGGCTTGTGATAACTATTCGGTATTCCTCGCGTTTCTTGCGTTAAATGTTTCTTTCGCCATCCGGCGGGTGTTACAACCCATGATTCAACAACTTGCGTTCGAGATCAGCCAGATCGTTATCTCGCGGTGTGAAGTTGTTAAATGCATTCTCCTTTGTCGGCGGTACCGATCGCCCCGGCTCATAATTCTCATCCAGATAATCAACATAGCCACTGTTGAAGAATGTGCTCCCGTACTGTGGTTTCCGCCAGCCGGCGTCCTTCTGCAATTCAAGACTGTAGCGATCAATCGCCTTAACAAGCCTATCTTCCCCGATTGCGAGTAGCCGCTTCTTTTTGGCATCCGACACCTGACCTTTGCCTTTCTTGTTCGGATACATCTTCCAAATACGTTCAAATAATTCATTTGCTTCAACAAGAGAATCTTTATTCTTTTCTTTTAATTCATCATCTTGATTATGAGAATGAATATGAATATGAGTATCAGTATCAGGGTTATTTTGCTTTTCAGAAAAACCATTTGCTTTTTTTGCTTTACTTTGGTTTTCATTAAAAGCATTTGCTTTAGGTCTTCCACCTAACTTACCGGCTTCACTTCGTTTCCGACATTTCTCTGTATACGCTGCATTGTCACGATCCATTTGCTCTTGGATAAAGCTGAAAGCCATATCCGTAGCAGCATCCAGCTCTGGCATCTCTTGATCGGATGCATAGCTTAATATTGCAGTAAACAACATTCCTCGTTGTTCCATCGTTAGCTTTTGGATATGTCGGAGATACTTCGTATACATAACAAAACTACTCTTATCCATCGTCCCCTACCTCCCGGATCAGAACCTCAATTCGGGGATTGGCAGCGTCCACATAGAACTGATCAGAAAAACCTACGATCTCATTCCAGCCATCGTTTACGAGTACCCTCGTCTGCACCAGCGCATCCTGAATAACCTTGCGCCCGAATGACGATATATTGTCCAAATCACGGCGCTTATTGCATTCGTACCAAGTGTATTCCATATACACCGGGCGCTCGATCCTTATGCTTCGCATCTGCTGCTTGATAGCAACTTTCACAAGTGCTTCATTCCTTGCTTTCATGGCAGCACCTTTATACCGGCTAGCACCCTCTGCAGATATGTAATCATTGAGGTTATTAAGTCTCGCGTGTATCACCAATAAGTACTCCAACTTCTCGCCACCTCTCAAATGTCTTGCTCATTTCCTTACGCTTATATAACACATTCCTTGCTCTGGATAAGTCCTTTGCAAGATATTCACGTAACTCAGCTTCATCAATCGGATCTCCAGGAACGGGCCTATAGATACCATGACCCACGTTGATCACACAGTCTCCATTCCGATTCGCCCGCTCGATTTCTTTTCTCAACTTTCTATCTTCCAACGGATTTGCCGGACGCTGCACCGCATTCTCGTGTCCGTAAGGAATATTCTCAATCTGTATCAACCTCTCACCTCACAATACCGACTTACCGAAGATTCTCCGGAAGTCCTCTCTGGTTCCGTAATGCTCCTCAAAATATCTCTGCGACATCTTCTTGAGCTGCAGATCAATCTCCGCAGCGTTTTTTCCTGCCTGCGCTCCATTCGGATGCAGATCCGGGCGAAGCGGGATCACAAAACCATATTGCTCGCTATGCTTCCGGTTCGCTCCGCCCCATATATGATGCCGCTCCACCGGCGCGGCACCGGTAAAATAACAATGATCCATATCATCCGTGAATACACTCCACAACCGCTTCATGCCGCACCCCATTCCTGCTTCATTCGCTCCAGCTCATCCGGTGTAGCGGTCTCAATTCCAAGCTCCTGCGCCTCTTCCACGATGTGATCAATAAAATGCGCCATCTCCGCGGTGTTATATTCGCTCGATCCTTTGATCATCAGATACGAAGCGAATGTTCCATTGTCCTTGATGAATTTCCAATGACCAGACACCTTTGTCATGTCTACCGTCTTTTTAACCGTGATGGTGATATGCCCGCCATCATCTTCATAAATAGATCCATACTTCTGCAGCATCTGCTCATACACCTCTTCTTTACTCGAAGAGATGTCCGGATGATTGGCAATCTTGGTCATAAGCACCCATGCGTATGCATTGGCATCAAGGCTACGCTTTTGGCGATACTTAACCGCCTTGATTCGAAGCAGTTCGTCTTGCTTCATGCTCTCGATCTGACCAGATGCCGAAGCATCAACCTCGAAGGTGAGGATGATGCCACATCCGTCAAATGTCCGACTCGCTCCGATCAACTTTCCTGTAGTTTCCATCAGGCATCAGCTTCTTTCTTTTTGTTATACCAAGTCTCTACCTGCTCAATAATCTTGTCTGCCATGCCCCTGGAAATTTCACTCTGGCTATTAAAATTATATTTTTTCATCAAAGTTTGCCACACATCAGACTCTTTTGCTTCTTCACACATATCTGCGTACGCAGATATAAAATCATTCATTGTGTGCATCTGTTCCGGTGTTGCTGGCTCAAACTTTGGTGTTGCAGGTTTAAACTCCTTTGGAGTAGGTGCAGACTGTGGCACGACCGGATCCGGCGTTTCTTCGTCCGGATCTTTCATTTCCTCTGTAGGAATGCAAAATACTTGGAAGCACGCATACTTAAACGCAATCGCCATAGCCTTATTCGTTGCCTTGTCTCCGGAATCCATGCCCTCGCCAATTGTGACAGCTTCAATGTGAGATCCGTCCTCGGCATAAAACGTAAATTTAATCTTACAAATCGAATAAATCAGCACTGTGCCCTTTCCTGTAGTTCGCTCCTGCCTCTGCTGATCTAACACTTCTGGCACCACAAATACATGGTTATTGGTCAGCGCCGGATTGATAGCATTCATAACTGCATCAATGCCACGATACTTAAATCCCTGCTGTTTGTTTACCGAATCCTTTCCAACTGCACCGATCTCTTCCATGCATCGAGAAATGGACTCGAAGATGTTCATTTTCCTTGCTGTCTCTGCCATCCTTATACCCTCCGGAACTTGATGCCATACTTTCGCATAGCAGCTTCAAGCTGCGCGATCTTGAACGGGTCAGCAACTACATGATAAGTAATGTAACCTTCCATATCACACTCTGCCTTTGGCTCGATGATCTTCACGCTACTCTGGATTGGCTTAACCGGTTCTGGCTTAGTCTCTTCCTGCACCGGATCACGCTCCTTATGTTCTTCCTTAAGACGCGCTGCGCGCTCCTGCTCTCTACGAATGATCTCTTCCTTCTGTTTCTGATACTGATTCATGGTTGCAATAGCATCTGACAACTCTAATGTAGTTTTGTACTTTTCAATGCCTTTATCCTCAAATTCAGACTCCATTCCTCGGATAGTAGCAAGATCCTTCTCAACGCTAACCATGCGATCAGTAATTGCCTCTGTGATTGCCTTCTTGGTTGTCGTAGCATTCTCCCACCGACTATCATAGATTTTCTGCAATGGCAGATATGTAGCCGCCTCTTCATGCTCCGCGGCAGCATCTGCATAGATATTCTTGATCAGCGCCTGTTTCTCCTCAATGCGCTTACGCTCAAACTCTGCGATCTGCTGATTGATAAAATTGATTGGTTCATCAACCTGCTTTTTCAATTCGTTGACCTGTGCCTCGAAAGCATCGCACGGTGCCATATATGATTCCTTGATTTCCTTACGCTTATCATCCAACGCATTACGGAATTTTCTAAGATATGCCACGGTATCCTTGGCATCTTTCTTCGACTCCTCGGTAAATACCATACCCTTGTATGTCTCAAGTTCTGCTGATAACGCAGCCTTGATACTGTCAAAATTTGCTTCAATGATTCCATTCTGTAACTGTACTGATAAATTAATTTCCTGCACTTTTTAATTCCTCTACTTTCATAATAATTTGTCCGTTTTCATCGCACCCCAAAAGTGCCATGAATCGGTTATCTTTTCCTTTTCTCTCCTGCCGGCACTCACACCGTTCTTCAGGATCTAAATTACTGCCACAAAATTGACATACTCTGTAATACATCAGTCAATCGACCTCCGGAACTGCGCGATCATACAATCCTCACAGTAAATATCTCCATAGATGTCATACATATGATCGTCTTGAATAGGTTCTTCGCAACATACGCACACAGGTTGGCTATCTAGCTTTGCCCCCATCTCGGCTTCATGTGCAATAAAAAAATCATAATTATCTGGAATGCTCAATTTTTTTCTTGGCGTCTTGCTTTTTCTGAAACCATTGGTTAAAATACAAATGTATTGTTTCGAATCTCCTCAACTCGAGGGATCCGATTCCCCATTAAGATGAATTCACTGCCGACCAAAGCCTGAATTCATCTTTTTTTGTTCTGCTTCAAGCACGCTCTGGAAATCCGCCTCATTCTCTTTCCCCTTACGTCGGGTGTCCTTACGGTCCGTATAGTGCCTCGCTTCAAGCAGGTGGTAATCACTGAGCAATACATCGCCTACTCCCTTCATGCAGATTTGCGGAGGCTTTCGCTTCTCCGATTTGTTTTCTTACGGCGCTTGTTGATATCGTTGATCACATAGCCAAGCCACATGATCCAAAGGCCGCCGAGTGTCAACCAAAACATGATCATTCCCGCTAGACCATCACTGTCAAGTGCACACGAGCTGATCAGAAAGACTGCGAAGCCGATCACCATCAATACGTTTCCTACTTTCATCGTTTCTCCTTCCTACTCCGGTATATCCTTAAACTGAACTGAAATTGTCAATCCAAGTTCGTCACACATGCGATAGAATGTCGCAACGTTCATTGTCTCCGGCTTCTTAAACCAATTCTGAATGGTCTTCTCCGTAACACCAAACTTCGGTGCCAACTCGGATGCTTCCTTATGGTTCTGTGCTCGTCCGCCTGCAAGCATTCCGCACAAATAATCCATACGGCGCTTGGTTATGCTCTGTGCAAGGTTAGTTTTTGGCACGTTCTCACTCTCCTTTTCCTTGTTGATTTCTTAATTTCTCAATGCTAAACTTAATATTTGCCCGGCAAGAAACGAGGTGCAAATGCTTGAAAAAGAAACAACAAATTGTCCGCGCGCCAAGCGCGAAGTAACAATTACTCACTGCTATGAAGATATAAATGGTGAAAAAGTTGATATCTCTCATAACTGTCCGCTCCGTTCTCAAATCAAGTGTGATGGAACCGAAGACGGGATTAACAAATGTCATTTAATTAACAACTATTAATTTTCCTCTGCCGGGTCTTTTTCAAGTTTGGAAACTCGTATTTTGAGATCTTCAAGATCGCTTTTAATGCCTCTCTGGCGTAAATCAATCCAGTAGAGACGATCATATGCATGTGCTTCCAAGTCGATCTCATGCTTAAACTTACCGATTTTGCTAATAATGTACTGCGTTAATCGGTTCATTCTTCTCACTCTCCTTCCTGTCGTTATGCCTCATGCCACATATTCACTCTCAATAAGTGGTAAAATTCCCTCCTGCTTAAGAAGATCATAAAGAAACAGTCTTCCTTTCTGTGTCCAGTAGGCATGCTCTTTAGAATGCTGCACTCCATTACCATCTGCATAATTGTGCGTTTTAGCTTTCAAATATCCCTGCCCCTGATACTTTGAATACAGCACCCAAATATCTCCTTGTTTATACTGAATTCCCATGTCATGAAGCATAGAATTAAACTTCTTAGCTGACATTCCGTAATCTTTAGCTATAACAGTTGTTGCAATAAGATCTTTGCACTGAAGAATCAGATCGTAATATGATGCTTTAGGCTCTAACTGTTCAATAACCTTCTGCTGTTCCACGACCTGTCCACCAAGAAATTTGCATCTGTCTTTTAAGCTGCTGATTGTCTGATCTGCCATCTTTAATGCTCTGGCAAATACCTGCTCCGGTGTATTCCATGCTTTTTCTAAATCGATAAGGTACTGACGAATTTCTTTGCCCTTTTCTGTTCTCTGCAACATACAAATTTGTTTCGCCATATCTACAGACATATCAATGTCATCTACCTCGCGCTGAACCTCTCTAGTTCCCTCAATTTGAACCCGTACTTTTTTGTTCGGGGTTGAAAAATCAGCGCCTTGTACAAATCCATAGCCGGAATATCTTTCAAACCACTTACTAAACCGTTCTGTGCCTTTGACTCCATCTTCCTGCGATAATAAATCGTATAAATCTCTTGCCGATACTGTCTGTGTATCAAAATTAACTGTAATAAGTTCGTCCATCTTACTCGCCTTTCTATGTAAAAATCTTTCTCAACTCAATAGCCTCTTTACTGTTTTGGAGAATACTCTCCTTAAATTCATTACTGTCTGATGCCACCAACTGAATGAGCAGCGCTGCTTTCTTAAGTCCTTCCTGTCTGCCACGTTCATATCCAATGCGATATGCTTCTCTTTCCTGCGGTGTTGTATATCGTTGTGCTATCATCTTGTCACCTCCTTGTTGTAGACTTTTTGTCTACTTTTTAAAGAAAATTTTTTCTTTATCCGAAAGTCTTGTTATTCCTAATTCTGAACAAAGAATCTCTACCTCATCCGAACGAAATATTGATTCATTCTTGATTTTTAAATTAAGATTCTGTATACTTCGTCCTAGCTTTTTTGCTAGATATGTCTTTGTTTTTCCTGAATTAGCAATTATTAATTCAAGGCTTTGTGTATCCACCATTATTTATATTTCCTCCTTCTTAGCTATTTGAGTGTTTTATTTGTAGACTTTTTGTCTACATTACACACTATAGACCGTTGTAGAATATTTGTCAACAAACAAATTCATTTTTTTGTAGAAAAATTTTCAACAACATGATATAATCCTAAATAAGAAACGAGGTGGCTATTATGACTATAGGTGAACGAATAAAAGAAAGACGTATAGAATTAGGATATACTCAAGATGAACTTGCAAAAAAATGTGGATACAAATCCCGCTCTTCCATCAATAAAATTGAGTTGTCCAGAACACTTCCATTACCTAAAGTAAGTCTAATGGCAAAAGCATTAGAATGTTCAGAATCTTATTTAATGGGTTGGACTGCTGAAGGCTTTACTTTTTCGCCTGCTACTAAATTTGAAAATGTTCTCAAATATTCAAACGAAAACCATATTCCATTGTCTGATTTAATGGGCGGAAGAAACATTCAACCTTGTGATTATGAAGGTATTAAAAATATCAGAGTACATGAGGTAATGAAAAACTATGACATAAGAACAGAACAACTTCCTCCAGATCCCGATGTCAGACGAATTGAAAGAGCAAGAAGTAAAATGCCAGAAGACGACAAAAAATTTATGATGGATATGCTTGAACGCTCTTTTTCAGAATACTTTGAGGACGATGGTTCGGATGACCCAGACTAATATATCTACTGAACGCCGAAATGAAATAAAAGAAGCCGTATATAAGACACTTGCTCATTATAACAACTATTGCATTCCTATAAGGATAAAGGAAATAACTCGTAGTTTTAATAACATACGTCTAGTTCAATATAGTAAGCATATGAAAAGGATGTCTCTATCATATAATGAAATGCTAAAATTTGCCGGAACCAAAGATGCTTGTACTGACTATTATGCTGACGGAAATTTTTACATTATTTATTATAACGATATTGACCGAAACATCACTGTATCTAATAGGTATCGATGGAATATTGCTCATGAATTAGGTCACATAATGCTCGGTCACCACATTACTCATGAAAAAACAAGAATATTCCGAAATGAGTTATCTGATAACGAATATGATGAGCTTGAGGAAGAAGCCGATTATTTTGCTTCCCTTATACTAGTTCCGCATGCTGCTCTATTAGGATTTCAAATAAAAAATGCTCACTCCATTAAGATTATGTGCAAAATATCCGAACCAGCGGCTAAAAGGCGTTATTATGAATTCGTAGAATGGAAGTCCCATGTGAGTAATCAAGATGATTATGATAACCGGATTTTTCATCTATATTACAATTTTATTTTCAAACGCAAATGTAAAAAATGCAATGTCGGATTAATTCAAACAAAAGGAAAATTTTGTCCGATATGTGGTCACAAGAAAACTTTAGAATGGGGAGATGGAGACGATATGAAATATCCTTTATTAGAGACTTATGAAAACGGAAAATTAAAAGAATGTCCTAATTGTCACAACGAAGACACAAATATTGAAGGTAATTTTTGTCAGATATGCGGACACAACTTAGTTAATTTATGCGTAAATGATGAGTGTTCTAATACACTCCCACTACCGTCCAACGCAAGATATTGCCCGATATGTGGATATCAAAGTTCATTTTACAATGCTAATTTATTAAAAGATTGGGATTACCAAGAACCGTCCTTTGTTGATGATGGTTTTATTACAATTCCCGAGGAAGATGCAGATCTCTCCTTAGATATAGATGAGGAGCTTCCTTTCAATTAATATAGTACCTTGACAATATAATACACTTACCCAGAGAACCGAAGGGGCGATATGTCAGCTGCCGGATACTTAAGAAGGGAGCTGGTGCCAATGGTTACATACAGTGATCTATTCACGTTCGTAATTATGCTTTGCGCTGTTATTACTCTTGTTATTAACACCAAACGTAAAAAGTAGCGCCCTCGGTCTGGTAAACTAAGGCGCTACTTTTGTAGAAACTATTTTACCGGCGGCTAGGCTTCATCTAGCTTTCGGTTCTCTTGTTAAGTGTATTATATGTTACATTTACACTTTTGTCAAACTAAATACCGCCCTGCTCTACCAAAGCAAGGCGGCAAGCTCCCGAATGATACGAAAGCCCTCAACAAGCATATTGTATCATTCGGAGCGCGACAAATCAACCATCGCGCTATTTTTGCGCCTATTTTTAGGAGGGATACAATATGAATGCAAGAAAATTACCATCAGGATCCTGGAGAGCGCGTCTCTTTCTGGGAGAAGATGAACATGGAAAAAAACATTATAAGTCATTTACTGCTGCAACCAAGCGTGAAGCAGAAAGGCTTGCGCTTACTTACGAAGCGAAGCACTCTCATACCGGCAAAATCACCTTTGAAGTTGCATTTTCCAAATACATTGCACTAAAATCAAATTTGCTCTCCCCTTCTACCCTACGTGGTTACAAGCAAATGGAGAAATATTATGAACCGCTAAAAGATATGGATGTGTCTGAAATCAATCAGAATGTGGTTGTAAGCTTCATAAATAGTTTTGCGGGTACACATTCGCCTAAGACTGTCAGAAACGCTTACAGTCTACTCTGCGCGGTCATACGCTTACAAATACCAGATGCATCATTTCGGGTAACTATGCCGCAAAAAGAAATATTACAATACTATATTCCTAAAGATGAGGAATTGCAAAGTCTGCTTGCTTATACCAGAGAAACAAATTACGATCTATACATCGCAATCCTACTTGCCTCAATCGGAACGTTACGCCGTTCTGAAGTCTGTGGTCTCTATGCCGATGATGTACGTGGCAACACAATACATATACATCACACAATGGTAAAAGACCAACACTACAAGTGGATATTGAAATCCGTAGCGAAAAACAGCACATCGGACCGCTATGTTGAATATCCGGCAAAGGTCATCAAAGAATTGCCAACATCCGGAAAAATCTGTAACTTAAATCCGGACATGGTTACACATGACTTTGGGCGTGCACTTAAAAAACTAGGGCTACCCCACTTCCGATTTCATGATCTACGACATTACGCCGCTACTATTATGCATGCGATGGGGGTTCCAGAAGCATACATTATGGAACGAGGCGGATGGAAAACAAACACGGTACTCAATCAGGTATACCGCGGCACACGATCTGATTTTTCAAAAAAATACTCTGATCAAGCAAATGGATATTTTGAAAATCACCTACTATAATTCGTGTCATCTTTCGTGTCATCTACTTCGACTTTTTTATTTCTGCAAAGAACATCCGTTCTGCATATTGGAAATACAAAAAACAAAAGAAAATCCGGTGCTCTCAACGTTTTCTTTCGAAACCGCATAAACACCGGATTTTCTTAATTAGTGGACTAGACGGGAGTCGAACCCGTGTCCGAAGCACAATCCCCTGTCCTTCTACGAGTGTAGTTTGTTATTTAACATTCCCTCTGCCGGTCGAAAACAAACATCCTCCCGGTTTCAGTAGCTTCATGATACGCCCACATGCGCAAAGCTTTGCATGTGTCGTTTCTCACATAGTCGAAGCCTGGATCCTAAAGTGTGAGTGCTCTAGGTCAGACTGCTGCAACTAGGCAGCGTATGCTAAATTATCTTCAGCGTTTAATTTTAATTTGGCCATTTAACGCATCGCCATACGACTCGCTTCTCCAGCTTCACGTACCCCGTCGAAACCATTACTAGCCCAGATTTAATTTTTTGCCGCGGGTACGTAAAGCTACGCTTCACGGTCTCCGCTTCGCTCCGGTCCGCCCAAAGCCAAGGTCCACCGGACCTTGTGGGCCCCGTCGAAACCATTACTAACCCAGATTTCGCACCTTAAAGTCTCTCTCCGCCTCTCGCTTCTGATCCTTCTTGGCAATGTCCTGACGCTTATCATACAGCTTCTTTCCTTTTGCCAAGGCAACCTGAACCTTCACGAGGCTTCCCTTAAAGTAGACCTCCACCGGAACGATGGTGTAACCCTTCTGGGCAATCTTGCCCAGCATCTTCTGGATTTCCTTCTTGTGCATCAAAAGCTTGCGCGGACGAAGAGGATCCTTGTTAAAGATATTCCCCTTCTCGTACGGGCTGATATGCATACCATACAGAATCACCTCTCCATCCTCGATATGGATGAACGACTCCTTGATACTGCACTTGCCCATGCGCATGGATTTCACTTCCGTCCCCGCCAGGGCGATACCGGCTTCAAACGTCTCCTCAAGAAAATAATCATGATAGACTTTCTTGTTATTCGCTATTAACTTTCTGGCTTCCTTCGCCATCCCGGTATCCTCCTTTCCGGATTTATGCACAATCTGTACCATATAGGATATATGATTTTGATTAAAAAATCAACACACAAATCGAAATAATTATCTGTACAAAAAATCCGACAAATTCCTTTATTTTTCGCCTTCTTCACCCGCAAGAGCAAAATCGATTGTGCGCATAATCCGGTCACAATGTTCAACACGAACCAGAACCTTCTGTCCCAGCTTATACCTTCGGTTCGTAGCCTCGCCGACCAGCTCATATGTGTCCTCATAATACTGATAGAAATCATCGGTCAACTCCGTCACACGCACAAGACCTTCCACGGTATTCTCCAATTCCACGAAAAAGCCCCACTCGGTCACACCAGAGATCACACCCTCGAACTCCTCGCCGATGTGCTGTTCCATATACTGGACCTTCTTGAGCTTGACTGTCTCACGTTCCGCCTCATCCGCGCGGCGTTCCATCTCGCTGGAATGCTTCGCAACCTCCGGCAGAATGTGTTCATAATGATCGATCCGCTTTTCGTTCAATCTGCCCCGCAGACTTTCTTTAATAATACGGTGGATCTGAAGATCCGGATAGCGGCGGATCGGTGACGTAAAGTGGCAGTAACAATCTGCTGCCAGACCAAAATGTCCGGTATTGTCGATCGTATACCGCGCCTGCTTCATTGAGCGCAGCGTCAGCCTGCTGATGAGCGCTTCCTCTTTCGTTCCATCAATCTTCTGCAATAATTTCTGTAACTCCTTCGGGTGCACCTCGTCTGCACCAATATGGAGCGTATAACCGAAATTGTTGATGAACGTAGAAAGTTTCTGGATCTTCTCCGTATCCGGATTCTCATGCGTACGATACACGAACGGAAGCTCTCTCCAATAGAAATCAGAAGCAACCGTCTCATTTGCTGCCAACATAAAATCCTCGATGATCTTCGTTGCCACATTACGGTCATACGGTCTGATGTCGATTGGATTCCCCTGCGCATCCAGAATCACTTTCGTCTCCGGGAAATCGAAGTCAATCGAGCCCCGCTTCATGCGCTTCCCTCGCAAAATGCCAGCTAACTTCTCCATCCGCACAAACATCGGCACAAGTGCCTCATACTCACCAAGGAGTGCTTCCTGCTGCCTGCGCACATTTACATCTGAAACGATTTCCGTTTCTCTGTCTGCATCATCCTGTTTGCCATCCACTTTCTCCACAGAAGCATCTTGAGAATTTGCGGCATGATATGCTTCTAAGATATTCTTCACCTGCGTATAGCTCATCCTGCGATCCACACAGATCACGGTCTCCGCAATCGTATGATCAATGATCTCCCCCTTCGGGTTGATCGTCATAATGCAGCTGAGCGCCAGCCGGTTCTCCCCCTGATTCAAGGAACAGATTCCATTGGACAAAGCATGCGGCAGCATCGGGATCACGCGGTCCACCAGATAGACCGATGTACCACGTTTCAACGCCTCCACGTCCAGGGCACTGTGTTCCTGCACATAGTTCGATACATCCGCGATATGCACACCAAGAATATAATTGTCACCGTCCATCGTGACAGAGACCGCATCATCAAGGTCCTTGGCATCCTCGCCGTCGATCGTCACCATCTGCCAGTCGCGCAGATCCATGCGCCCTGCCATATCCGCTTCCGATACCGGCTTTGCAACATTCTCCACCTGCTTTAACACTTTCTCGTCAAATTCAACCGGGAGCCCATAAGCGCGGACAAGCGATAGAATATCAACCCCGGGATCATTGATATGACCAAGGATTTCAACGACTTTGCCCTCCGGCTTCCTGTCTTTCTTACCGTAGCTTGTCACCTCAACGACTACCTTATGTCCACTGACTGCCCCCTTAGAGCGCTCCTGCGGAATAAAGATATCCGAACCGAACTTCGGATTGTCCGGCACGGCAAAGCCGAACGTCTTACTCTGTTCGTAGGTGCAGACAACCTGCTTCATACCACGCTCAAGAATCTTGACAACCGTCCCCTCTCTCCGTCTTCCGGTCGTTACCGGAGAGACTGTGATCTCAACCGTATCCATATGCATCGCACCATTTACCTGCGACTCTGGAATAAAGATGTCCTCCGTCTCTCCTTCCACTGACACGAAACCGAAGCCCTTCGGGTGTGCCGTAAAGGTTCCAGTCATCTTCTTGATCTCGGATTTACTGTACTTGCCCCGCTTCGAGCATTCAATCCTGCCCTCCGCCATCAGATCCGCAAGGATTGCTTCCAATTCCGGCCGCTGCTCCTTCTTGACACCGAGCACAATTGCCAGCTCCTTGATCTTCATCGGCACATACATATTGTCGCACATAAAATCGTAGATCATCTTCTTGCGCTGCTCATATTTATTCGACATAATTTTCACCTCTCCTTCGTATCTTTCCTTATTATGATTATGCGCTTGCAAAACTCCTTTGACAATACACGAGAAGCTGTATCCCTACGTCTAGTACCTATGTGGGACACAATTTTTGAGAACCATCCAGGGTTCATTGCACCGCATAAAAAAAGGCTGCCGATTCTCATCGACAGCCTCATCTTAATCTTACCAGATTCCTAAATTCAGTACCATTGCAAGTACAAGGAAAAGGATTACTGCTACTCTTGTAAGCTTCACAAGCATTCCTTCCATAGAACGTCCCTTATTCTTACCCCAGTAAGTCTCTGCTGCTCCGGCGATTGCGCCAAGTCCTGCAGACTTACCTTCCTGCATTAAGATAATTACTGTAATGACAATACTCAGTATAATAAATACTACTGTTAAAATCGTATTTAAAACGGTCACGATTTCCACCTCCTAGATTTTAAACTCACGACTAATCGAGTATAGCATATCCTAGACATCATTTCAACTTCTTTTTGCTTTTTTGTATGATTTTTTATATGATTCTTCCATATTTTATTATCATTTTTATTTTCATTTAGACGAGAATACATTATAATAGAATTATGAAATTAATTCCACAAATTCAGGAGTAAATCATGCGAACCAGACATCGAAACAGATGGCTGCTTTCTGTTCTGGTCAGTCTGTGCCTCACACTTGACAAGACTGGTGATGATGATTTCTCCTTTGCGATTCCCGGTGTGTCAAGATTTCGTGTCAGCACGTTTAAGCAGCGTGGCTCCTACTCTGCTGTCATCCGTGTGATTTCCTTCACACTCCCGCAACCGAGTGAGCTGCACATCCCGGATGCCGTCATGAATCTCGCAGACTCCAGACGCGGCATGGTCCTTGTGACCGGACCTGCCGGAAGCGGTAAGTCCACAACACTCGCCTGCCTCATTGACCGGATCAACCACGAGCGCGAGGATCACATTATCACGCTCGAAGATCCGCTTGAGTTTCTGCATCGCCACGAAAAAGGCATCGTATCCCAGCGAGAGATCAGCACGGACACGGAAAGCTACGCTGCTTCGAGCAGCTTACAGGTGCGAAGTAACGTAGCTTTTTATTTTACACAAGATTCTCTGTAATACGAAGCAGCTGGTTATACTTTGCGGTGCGCTCACCTCTGCAAGGGGCGCCCGTCTTGATCCAGCCTGCATTGACAGCGACTGCAAGGTCAGCGATAAACGCATCCTCCGTCTCACCGGAACGATGCGAGATGACCGCCTTGTATCCACTTTTTTGTGCCAGTTCGATCGCATCCATCGCCTCTGTGAGCGTTCCGATCTGGTTTACCTTGATCAGTACCGCATTTGCCACACCAAGGTCAAGTCCGCAATGAATCCGCTTCACATTCGTCACAAATAGATCATCCCCGACTAGAAGCACTTCTGAGCCAAGGCGTTTCGTCATCTCCTGCCAGCCGTCCCAATCGTTCTCATCCAGACCATCCTCAATCGAGATGAGTGGGAATTCATGGATCAGGTCCTCGTAGAGTGCGATCATCTCCTGTGCGCTGCGCATGATTTCTCCGCTTACACCTGCTTTTGCGTTCCTTTTAACATTCACCCCACTATCATCATTCTTCTCTGCCCTCTGACCATCCGCAACATATCCCTCTCTCGCACGCGTTTCCCCCGGGAAATGATACATCCCATCCTCATCACTGTACAATTCCGATGCTGCTGCATCCATCGCAAATGCAATATCGCTTCCTACCATATAACCAGCCTTCTCCGCCGCACGTGACAGATAAGAAAAGACTTCCCTCGCATCCTTGAAATCCGGTGCAAAGCCGCCTTCATCTCCCACCGCAGTCAGCATGCCGTCTTCATGCAGGATCTGTCTTAAGAAATGGTAGACCTCCGCGCCCATGCGCAGTGCCTGTTCGAACGAATCCGCTCCTACCGGCACAATCATGAACTCCTGAAAATCCAACGCATTCTTCGCGTGCACACCACCGTTGATCACATTCATCGTCGGCATCGGCCAGCGTTTCGCATTCGTTCCACCAAGATAGCGATACAGTGGCAGATCAAGCGCATTCGCTGCACACCTCGCGCAGGCAAGTGAGACACCAAGCAACGCGTTCGCTCCCAGATTTCCTTTATTATCGGTTCCATCCAGTTCCACGATCCTGCGATCGATCTGTGTCTGTTCCAGCACATTCATGCCAAGAAGTTCATTCCTGATTCTTCCGTTAATATGTTCTACCACTTTCTGTACACCGAGTCCAAAATATTCCAGCGCCCCGTCTCGAAGCTCAATTGCTTCAAATCTTCCGGTGCTTGCTCCGGATGGCACAGATTCCCGTCCGGTAAATTTTATCCCGTTGTCCTCCCTCTGCGCCGTCACTTCTACCTCAACAGTCGGATTGCCGCGCGAATCTAAGATTTGTCTTCCGTGAACCTCTGTAATTTTAATTTCTAAAGACATAAAAACAGCCTCCCTTTTTTGCTAATAGCATAACCAGGGGAGGCTGCTTTATACACTTTTATACGTTTATCTCTGCCTTTACACCGAGTTCTTCTTTGTTGTCATCAAGGATCGGGCGAACGACATCACGCAGGAATACATCTACCTGACGAGGCGCACGTCCGACATACAGTTCAGGCTTTAAGTTTGCCTCAATCTGCTCCTTTGTCAGACCGAATGCAGGATCTGCGGCGATCAGATCAACAAGATTGTTGTCCTTGCCTTCTTCCTTGACCGTCTTACCTGCTTCCATAGAAAGCTGACGGATCTTCTCATGGAGTTCCTGACGGTTTCCACCCTGCTTTACAGCATCCATCATAATGTTCTCGGTTGCCATAAACGGAATCTCTGCCATAAAATGCTTGTAGATAACCTTCGGATATACAACGAGTCCATCCACAACGTTTAAGCACAGATCAAGAATTCCATCAATTGCAAGGAATCCTTCCGGTACGGATAATCTCTTATTTGCAGAATCATCAAGTGTTCTCTCAAACCACTGGGTTGCGGAAGTGATCGCCGGATTTAAAGCATCCACCATCACATAACGCGACAGGGAAGCAATACGCTCACTTCTCATAGGATTACGCTTGTAAGCCATAGCGGAAGATCCGATCTGGTTCTTCTCGAAAGGCTCCTCCACTTCCTTCAGGTGCTGAAGAAGGCGGATATCATTTGACATCTTATGTGCGCTGGCTGCAATGCCTGCTAAGACGTTCAATACTCTTGTATCGACTTTTCTGGAATAGGTCTGTCCGGATACCGGATAGCATGCCTTGAATCCCATCTTCTCTGCGATCATCGGATCAATCTTGTCAATCGTCTCCTGATCTCCATCGAATAACTCTAAGAAGCTGGCCTGGGTTCCGGTCGTACCCTTCGAACCGAGAAGCTTTAATGTACTCTGTACATACTCAAGATCCTCAAGATCCATCAGGAATTCCTGTGTCCAAAGCGTTGCTCTCTTGCCAACGGTAGTCGGCTGCGCCGGCTGGAAATGGGTGAAAGCAAGTGTCGGCTGATCCTTATATTTCTCAGCAAAATTTGCAAGCTCAGCGATCACACTGACAAGCTTCTTATGCACAAGCTTTAAAGCCTCATTCATCACGATAATATCCGTATTATCACCAACGTAGCAGGAAGTTGCTCCGAGGTGGATGATACCTGCTGCCTTCGGACACTGCTGTCCGTATGCATATACATGGCTCATAACATCGTGGCGGACCAGCTTCTCACGCTCCTTGGCAACATCGTAATTGATATCATTCACATGTGCCTTAAGCTCATCGATCTGCTCCTGTGTGATGACCGGCTTACCATTCTCGGAAAGTCCTAACTCCATCTCTGTCTCTGCCAAAGCGATCCAAAGCTTTCTCCAGGTAGAGAACTTCATATCCTGTGAGAAAATGTACTGCATTTCCTTGCTTGCATAACGCTCGGAAAGCGGACTTGTATATCTGTCTGTACTCATATATTGTCTCCTTATATAACGCTAAAACTTTGTCTTACGAACGGCTCATCTTGCGCTCAAGATCAATTTCCTTGTCGTAATATTCGCCGCGGATATCCTCTTTCGGAGGCTCCATCGGGTATTTTCCGGTAAAGCATCCCGTACAGATTGGCAGACCTCCCACCATCTGTGAGAGACGGTCAATGCCAAGATATCCGAGCGAATCCGCACCGATGATATTGCGGATATCCTCAATCGTACGATTGTATGCGATCAGCTGCTCTCTTGCCGGAATATCTGTTCCGAAGTAGCAAGGCCACAGGAATGGTGGCGAACTGATTCTCACATGCACCTCGGTCGCACCTGCATCTCTTAACATACGGACAATACGATCGGATGTCGTTCCGCGCACGATCGAATCATCGATCATGATAACTCTCTTACCTGCCACAGCCTCGCGGAGCACATTTAACTTCACCTGTACACTCGATTCTCTGCTGCTCTGTTTCGGCTTAATGAATGTTCTTCCAACGTATCCGTTCTTGACGAAAGCGGTACCGTAAGGGATACCGGATTCCAACGAATAACCGAGTGCTGCCGCATTTCCTGATTCCGGCACACCCGTTACAAGATCCGCCTCGACCGGAGAATCCTGCGCAAGAAAACGTCCCGCCTGAATGCGGCTCGCATAGACGCTTTGTCCGTCGATATGACTGTCCGGTCTTGCAAAATAAATATATTCGAAAATGCATCGTGCTTCCTGTTCCTTCGGAAGTGCCATCGTCATATCCGACTCGATGCCTTTCTCTCTTGTAATGGTAACAACCTCGCCCGGACGAACGTCACGGATGAACTCAGCACCGATCGTGTCTAACGCACAAGTCTCAGACGTCACAATATAAGCATTATCGCGTTTTCCGATGCAAAGCGGCTTAAATCCAAACGGATCTCTCGCTGCGATCAGCTTACGCGGGCTGGATACAACGAGTGCGTAAGCGCCTTTTAACTTCTGGCAGGCTCTGCGTACGGCTTCCTCCGCGGTCTTGGAATTCAGTCTCTCGCGCGCGATATGGTACGCGATCACCTCGGAATCGATCGTTGTCTGGAAGATGGCTCCGGTATACTCAAGATCATGTCTCAGCTCATTGGCATTGATCAGATTACCGTTGTGTGCCAAAGCGAGCGTTCCCTTCACATAATTAAGTACGAGCGGCTGCGCGTTCTCTCTTGTTGAAGAACCGGCTGTCGAATAACGTACATGACCGACGCCGATGTCACCCTTCATCTCCTCTAAGTGATCCGGTGTAAACACTTCATTGACCAGTCCCATTCCTTTGTAGGATAAGACCTTTCCTTTCGGTCCGTTCGTATCACTGACTGCGATACCGCAGCTCTCCTGACCACGATGCTGCAATGCAAACAATCCATAATAGATAGAAGACGCTACATCATCGCCATCAAAGTCATACATTCCGAAGACGCCGCACTCCTCATGCAATACATCCTCTTCGTAGGTGCTGTCAAAACATTTATTCTGATTCATTCTAAGTCTCCAACTGTAAGTTTATCTTGTAAAAGGCGTTCCGGTCAAAAGCTCGTAAGCTTCCTTGTACTTATCAACCGTCTTGGTCACAACTTCCTCCGGAAGTAAGAAATCATTGTCCGGATTTGCTTTCAGCCAGTCTCTTACATACTGCTTGTCGAAGGAAGGCTGTCCCTGTCCAGGCTTGTATCCCTCGAGTGGCCAGAATCTTGAGCTGTCCGGTGTCAGCATCTCATCGCCTAATACAATCTTGCCGTTCTCATCTAAACCAAACTCAAACTTGGTATCTGCAATAATGATGCCTTTACTTAATGCATACTCTGCACATTTCTTATATAAAGCGATCGTGCAATCCTTGATCTGTGTTGCATAATCCAGTCCCTTGCCAGGATAGATCTTCTCAAGCACTTCTACGGACTGCTCGAATGAGATGTTCTCATCATGATCACCAAGATCCGCTTTCGTACTAGGTGTGTAGATCGGCTCAGGCAGCTTGTCAGACTCAACCAATCCTTCCGGAAGCTTGATTCCACAGACGGTTCCATTCTCCTTGTAGCTTGCCCAGCCGCTTCCTGTAATGTATCCACGAACGATACACTCGATTGGAAGCATCTCAAGCTTCTTGCACATCATACTATTACCATCAAAACGCTCCTGCTGGAAAAATTCCGGCATATCTTTTACATCAACAGAAAGCATATGGTTTGGAACCACATCCTTAGTGAAATCAAACCAGAACTTGGACATCTGGGTGAGAATCGCACCCTTGTCTGTAATCTTGTTCTTCAAGATGTTATCAAATGCTGAAATACGGTCAGTCGCTACGATAATCAGACTGTCTCCGTTATCATATACTTCTCTTACTTTACCTTCTTTGAACGGTTTAAATTCCTGCATGTTCTTATGTCCTCCATCCTATGCTTTCGAATTTTCTTTACTCCGCTTCGCATCGACTGCATCCACGGTTATACTTAGTATTGTCAGCATTTCAGGCGTCTGAATCGCATTCATTTCTGCAGACGCTTCTTCAACCGACTATCAAAATTATAATACAGTGGGATTTGGAAAGTCAATGAATTTGGGACACGCGGACGACTTTGTGCACATAGAAAAAAAAGCTTTATTTATTAGTATTTTTGTGTACATTTTCTCTATCATTAGATACGCTTATATATCCATTCCGCCCCACTTATACATGGCCGCAAATTCGTGTTTGCCGCGCTCAGATTAGATTCAAACGGACGATACCGGATATAAGATATTCTACGAAAATTAGCAGTAAGTTTGTCTATA
>OGZL01000564.1_pt1 | contig 28870 bp, 32 predicted proteins | sample 1576761 | NCBI WGS metagenome assembly OGZL01 (sample SAMEA3541595, study PRJEB24748) | human gut metagenome | biome: human gut; feature: human-associated habitat; material: faeces | place: China | collected 2012
ATTTTATTTAATTAAAATAATTCTCAGCTACCTTGCCCAGAACTTTGTTCATCTGAAAAAGCGAAGACTATCAGCTCACTCATCCAGTAATTCAGATCGGACTTCTAGACTATACCTTATTTTTCGATCATCCTGAATTCTACTCCACTTATCAGTTTCTTAACGAAAAAAATCATACGTTATATTCTGACGAGTTATGGATATCTGTGTTAGACTTATCTCGTATCGATTTGGCAACCGAAGAGGACAGACAATACCAGCTCGATTACTGGGCTGCTCTCTTCAAAGCAAAGACATGGGAGGAATTACAAATGCTTGCACAAGACAATCATTACTTTAAAGAAGCATCTGAAACGGTCTATGAGCTGACACAGGAAGAGCGGATCCGCCAGCAATGTCTTGCCCGTGAGGACTACAACCGGACCATGAAAGGGATTGAAAATGATTTTGCTGCTCTAAAAGCAGACCTCGCAGATGCTAACCAACAGCTCTCTGAAAAAGACCAACAGCTCTCCGAGTACCACCAACACATTCAGGCTCTTGAAGCTCAGTTAGCCGAATATCAATCGAAAGAAACCTCATCTGACAAATAATTTCAACTTTTTTACAAATAAACATACCCAAGGAATTGTCAAAATCATAACAATTCCTTGGGAAAGCAACATACCGTATCTGTCAAAACTCCACCTTGCATCTCTCCAACGCGGCTGCAATCACCTGATCCATATCATAATATTTATATTCACCAAGCCGGCCGCCAAAGATCACCTTACTTTCTTTGTCTGCCAACTGCCTATAAGCAGCATAGAGCTTCGCATTCTTTTCATCGTTCACCGGATAATACGGTTCATCTCCAGGCTTCCACTCTGAAGAGTATTCATGGGAAATCACCGTCTTAGGCAAATCATTCCCCTGTTCATCCTTACCGAACTCAAACCATTTATGCTCAATGATTCTCGTCCATGGTGTTTCACGATCTGTATAATTTACCGCTGCATTTCCCTGAAAGTTCGGCTGTTCCAATACTTCATTTTCAAAACGTACCGAGCGGTATTTCAGATAACCAAGCCGATAATCAAAATAAGCATCAATCGGTCCCGTATATACTACCTTATCTGCCATTGCATCCAATTCTACTTTGTTCTGAAGATAATCCACTCCAAGCTTTACCTCAATCCCCTGAAGCATATTCGATACCATCTTTGTATATCCACCAATCGGTATCCCTTGATATAACGCATTAAAATAGTTATTATCAAATGTCAATCTGACCGGCAGCCTTTTAATGACAAATGCAGGAAGTTCCGTGCAAGGACGTCCCCATTGTTTCTCCGTATATCCTTTAATTAACTTTTCATAAATATCGGTACCAACCAGAGAAATAGCCTGTTCTTCCAGATTCTCAGGGTTCTCGATTCCAGCCTGCCTTTTCTGTTCCTCGATTTTTAATGCGGCCTGTTCCGGAGTCACTACTCCCCACATCCGATTAAAGGTATACATATTAAAAGGAAGGGAATAAAGCTCTCCTTTATAATTAGCTACCGGTGAATTCGTAAAACGATTGAACTCTGCAAACTGATTTACATATTGCCAGACTTCCTTATTATTGGTGTGAAAAATATGTGCACCATACTTATGTACATGAATTCCTTCTATGTCTTCTGTATAAACATTTCCAGCAATATGCGATCTTTTATCAATAACTAATACCCTTTTACCGGCATCTGCAGCCTGACGGGCAAATACTGCCCCATAAAGTCCTGAACCGACTATTAAATAATCATACATTTCCATTTTCCTCCTCAGCTTCGGATAAAATCGTATTACTTACTTATGATAGGTAATCACACCACTGCCTCCTGTCATATAAAAGGTGTCACCTACCATCATATTACCTGCATCACTAACCATAAAAGGGTAAGCGCAAAGTGTTCCGGCGTAATGCCAACGGCCTTACCGATCACGAGTGATGTCTGCCGAATGACATCAAGCCCGGAACAATTTACAACTGGGTGAAACGTCTTCGTCAAAAGGGATGTACAGAAATCCCTGATACCTTGAACGGACATTCTCTCCACAGGCAGGAAATTGTGAAGATTGAGTTTCCCATGCCCGGTACAAATGAACCTGTGATTTCTTCTGTTCAGGATAAAATCAATCCGCCAGTACATAATGGTGTGATGGAGCTTTCTATTTCCGGTGTAGTTCTTCAGATCCCGAATGGAACTGATCCTGTTCTACTCAGACAAACACTTCATATCCTGAAGGAGTTATCATGTTAGGCGATATTCCAGTCGCTGATAAGATTTATATCGTCTGCGGCTATACGGATTATCCGAGAAGTATTATTATTCGAGAAGATTGCTGCAACTGTCTGTAGTTACACCATTCCTTTTAATTCATTTCGAATAACGATAACTCAATTATCCTTATTGTAAAACATACGATGATCCGTATGATTTACTTGAGTTGCACTTTATTATGGAAGTTCATACATAAATACTAGACTTGTTGCCATTATTTACCCCCCTATTAATGCTGAAGGGACATTAGTATTTTCAACCTTCTTCCTCTGAATTCTTTATAGGGCAGACTCTTCTGCAAGCATGACACCTAATACATTTGGCAAAATCGATACTTGGATACACAAATCCTTCTATATCTTCATTCATACTTATTGCGTCTTTAGGGCAAACTGAGTAGCATGCATAGCATCCACAACATTCTTCTTTTCTTTTATATAGAATTGGAATCTTCTTTTCCATACGTATTAATCTCCATGACCATTATATTTTAAGTCAGCAACCACCAGTTCAACTGGTGGTTTGGTATTAGTCCTCAAAAGGGCTTTTTACTGCTCGCCCAAAAGGGCGGTATCGCAAGCACTTTTACCGGTCCGCTATAAAGCGGTACTTCTTGAATCTTCTCGCCTTGATTCCTCTGCTTGCTCTTTTATGTATTTTTGTACTGCTTCATCTGTGATATTAACAATTGTTTCTACGTAATACCCTCTTGCCCAAAATGCTTTATCCCATTTACTTTGCAATTCTGGATGTCTATCTTAAAGCATTAATGTACTTTTTCCTTTTAAGTATCACATAAAATTTGAAATACTAATTTTAGGTGGAATAGCTACACTTAAATGAATATGATCCACGCAAACTGCTCCTGCTATAATATCTACATCTTTGTATTTACATAACGTGCTTATTATTTCTCTCACATCATTTTTCACTCTTCCATACAATATTTTCTTTCTGTATTTCGGGATAAATACAATGTGGTATTGGCATTTCCATTTTGTGTGTGATAAACTTTTATTGTCCATATGGACCACCTCCTGTGATTAAGTTTGGCTTGCGACACCATTCTTAATATATCACAGGAGGTTTTTTATTGATATCCTCACCGCTTCCAGCTATCCCTTCTCCCCAGCATAGCTAGGGGATTAGACTTTTCATTCACTTATACTCTATGTTTTATATTCCATAAAACCATATAGGCAAAATGAGTCAGAGGATTTGACATCACATCATAATAACATCTATCGTTGTTCCTATCACAATTTGATTCTATTGGCTTTAGATTTTTTATTCCGGAAACTTTCCTAAGCATATAATCCATTTTCCCATCCCATTTATAATCAATTCCCTGCATCTCATTATGCGTTTCATAAAAAACAATACTATTTCTCAAGCCAGTTTTTAAATCAATCTGAAATTCATACCCTCCTATAGCTTCAAGAACCTTCGTGTTGTCAAATCTCCATGATGTACCCTTGTCCCCTTTAAGAGGTTGGTAAAACTCCGGCATATACTTCTTGATATCCTCTAATGAAACTGAAACTAACTTCGGTTTATGCTCAAGTATCTCACAATACGTTTCATATACCTCTTTCCACGTTTGTTGAAACTTACTCGTAATATGGAATGCCTGTCGATAAGCTCTTTTATTTAATAAAAGACCATATAGCACATTTGCGAAATCTACAGTATTCGTAAGCGTACAAACAGCACTACCACCATCCAATAACGCAACTGGTTTATCATTTTTAATGCGTTCAAGTAAAGTATAATGAAATCCGTCAGGGATTAGCTGAAATGGTAACCTAGATTCTCCATAGGTGACATATGGACGAATAATAGTATAATTGACATCAGTTCGTCGAAGGTATTCTTCACACCTTGACTTATTAAGAGAATAAGACCAATCGGGATTTCCCACTTTATTACTTTCTTCAGATATAACATTGTCATTTAACTTGATATATGCGGTAGCCGAAGAGATAAAAATATACTGTTTATATATACCCTCAAATGTCTTTAGGGTCTTTTCAAGATGTGTAGGTTCAAATGAAAGATAATCTACTATCACATCAAAAAAGATATTATTTACCTTTACACGTATTTCTTCTGCTGTTTCTTTCCTAAGATCTGATACTATCAAATTAGCGCGAGTATCTATAAAACCTTGTCTTTTTCCACGATTAAGAATAAACACATCATTGCCCTCATCAAGACACTTATGTGTAAAATCTGTGGATAGAATGCCGGTTCCACCAAGTAGTAGTATTGTCATGTGAACAATCTCCATTCTATATCTGATTGTTCACATGACCATTATTTACAAATCATTATAATCCACAGTATCTGGGTTAAAACGAATTCTAAATCCCTTATCAAGAGATCTTATTGCATTCATTTCAGAAGCGTCTAAAGAAAATCAAATATATCAACATTCGATCGAATTCGAATCAAGTTTGACGCTTTGGGCAATGGAATTATTCCTCTTTGAAAATTCCATCGAAGGATAATCTGATGAACAGATTTGTCATGAGTTGATGCAATTTCTCTTAATATAGGATTGTAAATCATATCCGGAAGGTTACGGGCAAAGGGTGTATAAGCCTCCAATTGTATCTCATGTTCTTTATAGAAATTAAGCAATTCCTCTTGTGCCAAATACGGATGACATTCAACCTGATTTACAAATGGAATTATTTCACAATTATTTATCAAATTCTTCAAATGGTGCACATTGCAATTCCAGACACCTATACACTCAACTAAACCTTCCCGATATAGATCCTCTATGTCATGCCAACAATCTATATATGCTTCTGGCCCTGGGAAATGTAATAGATACATTCCCATCTTCTTTATTCTTAAGTGCCTAAGACTTTGTAAAAAAATTTCCTTTTATACCCCAACGAGAGAAAATCCTTGCTCTCTGCTGTTTAACACTCATTTTGGTACTATACACCAATGAATTCTTACTAAATTTCCCAGCAAATCCTATTAGTTTTTCATTCTTGTAATCATGCGCTGTATCAACCAATGTAATACCGTATTTAGTAAGATTAGGCATCGTTCTGAGAATTTGATGGGCTTTTAGTGGGTATGTTCCAAAACCAATGGCCGATACTTCAAATTCATTTCTTAATTTAACTTTTTCCATTTTAATTTACCTCTATCTATGAATTAGCCTTAAAATGTCATTTCTATATATAACCACCATTGCAACCAAGATTAATCCGCGAATGCAATAGGATAAAATTCCTTCAAAATAGTACAGTGCAAATTGAATGATAAGGGTTCCAAAACAAAGGAGTAAATCAGTCTTTTTAAGTTTTAGGTGGACAAATTTCTTAACATCAAACCAACGATATATCAAGGTTACAATATATCCTATTAATGTAGTTAAAGCTGCACCATAAATTCCAATGATTGGTATCACGGCAAAATTTAAGACTATATTAGTACCTGCCCCAATAATAGTTGAATACAATGCCCCATTAGTACTCTTGAAAACTGAATATAAGGAACCAAGATTCCCTGCGAGAGCATGAATCAAAACACTTACAATTAACGGTGCTAATGGTATCCATGCAGAATAATAATCCTTAGCAAATAAATGCGTAAGTAAAGGTTTCCCTATAAGCAGAAGCCCCAACACCCCTATTGTCAATATTATTAAGTATTTATTGAATACATTAGAGTAAATCCGATCTCTTTCCTTGTCGTTCATTGTAGAAATTGCTGTTGTCTGCCATGACTGATAAAAGACATTTTCAAAAACGCTGAGTATTGTCGGCAGCTTATTTGCGGCGGCATATATACCATTGAAACCTGCTCCAAGGAAGAATGTAATCATATACCTGTCAGATGCATTCATAACCCACCACATGGCTGCCGTAGGAATCAGAGGAGTACAGAACCTTAAAAATGTTTTTATATACTCCCTATCGACATTTTCTGCACTTAATCTTCTATATACTTTACATCTGGCTATTAAATAAACTGATGCTGCTAATTGAGCAATCAAGTATGAGATAAGCCAGCCATTAAGTTCTAGCTTTAACAAAATTAAGAATATTGCATTTGTTATTAGCAGAACAAAAGAATTAATAATGCCTGTTGAGGCAAATACTTTCATCTCCTTATTCCCACGAGCATATTGGGAAACAATATTAATAAATGCACCGAGTACAACATATGCTATTGTATATGGTATATATATGTTCCCTTTTGCGATGATCAGAGATCCTATAAGAAAAGCAAACGCAATTATTAAACACGGAACACACACCGCTAAAGAGGATGACAATACTTTATTATCATCATACTCTTTATCATTTGAATATCTAAATGTCGCTTCAAATATATCAAGGCAAACAAATGGAATAATAAGGCTCACTGTAGTTGTAATTAAGTCCATTGTTCCATATTGAGATGTAGAAAGAAAATATGAATACAGTGGTGCTAGAATAAAAGTTATTGCCTTACTGCCAATATTAGAAATAGCAATAATAAAGGTATTTCTTTTTAATTCTTTATATACCATTCTATTATCCATCACTTTTCTTGTCCCCTTAACTTTTGAGTAAAATAAACAAGCCATTGTTTAATAGTTGGAGTAAAATATTTATCCAGCGCTATACTGCCTGATGTTTGATTAACTTCTTGAAAAAATTCCCTTCTAATATTGGGCTTAGGAACACACTTAAATGCAGTCCAATTTCCTTCCATCAGTTTTGTTGCATCATATAACTTAGTTGTAATTTTAGAAGATATATCATTATAAATATTCAACGCCCTCTCATTCTGCAACAATAATGCAGATAAACCAAAATTGTCATTAATTTCCTTATCTTTCTCTGCAATGCCCCAGCAATCGGAGATAGTAAAGTCACTTATATGCTGTATCCCCTTAAATACGCATTCATAACAACTAGGTCTAATATTCACATAACTCAAATATGAATGCATAAATTTTGTCATATGACCTCTCCGCTGCAGATATCCTTTTTCGTAATCGACACGAAAATACCACTTCTTCCATCCTTTATATTTGTATTTGAATACAATTTTTTTAATCTTTCCCTTTTTACTTAGTTCATGTACATAATCTCTCCATACTCGATCAGAGGCTACACCATGGCATACAAAATCCATTGTAAACAAATTATTGTATCGTTTTCCAATGTAGTTTTGCAAGCCGACTATCTGGCATGGTGTTCCTGTAAATAAAACAACCCGTCCAGTATCTAGATCTTGCTTGACTAGTCGAAAACAGTTCCCAATATCGCTCTGAGGGTATTTTGAGCCTCTTAATAGCCTTAATCCCTCTTTTTCATTTACACGAATATGCTTAACATTATATTCTTCATCAAAAGCTGCACCATAAACAACTGCATTTCGACTCTCCATAAGGTACTCAGCAATAACTGTGAACACGCCACCCGATGTACTTTCCATCCTTGTATTCAGATCATTATTATAAGCAGCATATGCTATTGGATAACTATTAACCATTATTTTAACCTTCCCAAATGCCCCTCAGTTGCATTCTCTTTGTGGTGAATAGTAGCAGGATTTCCAATTACAACTGAATGGCTAGGCACATCAAAATTTACGAATGTATTAGGAGCTATCAAAACGTCGTCACCTATCGTTATGTTACCTACCACTGTAGAATTAGTTCTAATGCAAATCTTGTCTCCGAAAGTTGGAACTCCTACTCGTTTTCCTCTGATATCTCTTCCGATTGTAATATTATGGGTAAGCATTATCTCATCACCAAACTTTGCCTCTCCATTCAATACTATTCTACCCCAATGCCCAATTAGAAGTCCTTTACCTATATTGGGATTCCAAGCAAAATCAATTCCCGTCCTTAAGCAGAATCTATCAAGTTTCTTCCCGTAATAAATACCCCAAAAGTTACCGATGTTTGCCTGATACTTTCTATATATAATAACAGCTCTTGTTTCATAAGGATAATGCCTCAAGCAATCTTTTAACGTTTGAAATTCTTTTCCCCTAAAAGATGTGTTAAATTCTACATCATAACTTATCATCTCATGGTATTTTATATGGTTAAATCTCCAGTATTTAATTTGTAAAAACTTCTTGATTCTTTGCAACATGTACCAAACTCCAATCAACTACTAATTGCATTGTCCAAATATTCTATTGATCGTTGCCTTAATACTTTTATATGACAATGAAGCTTACTATTAATACAATAATCCTCAATTTTCACATCCTCAGGAGACATAGCTATTCTCGCAACAAGATCAAGTTCTTCTAAAATCTGGTTTTTTCTCATGTGCGATTCAGAACCATCTGTAATCGAATAAAATGGCTTATTGAAATTAATACTAAATAACGTTCCATGATAAGAATCTGTAACTATAAGCCTTGCATTCACGATATATTGCAAAAACTCAACTGGACCCACATCATATATATGTTTAATGTATATTGAGCTAAAATAAGAAATAAATGGGGTTATGGAATAAACAATCAAATTCAAATTTTTTGCCAATTTCTCAAGTTTTAAAAGATATCCTTCAACATCTTTATATCCTGCCAATGAGTAAAATAAAATGTAGTTATTATCTCGTTCATCATCTTTAAGTTTCAATAAATTAACCCATTCATCTCTACTTATCAACAACGTCGGATCCAACACTGTTTCTATTTTTCTTCCTAATTTTGATGTTACTATTTCACTGGATATCTTTTCTCTAAATGAAATATGGTCAAATTCTTTTATATACGGTATTATCCTATCAATTTCATCGTCTTTCATGCTTGCTATTGAGGAAGCATAAGAAATCTTTTTCTTGTCCGTAAATTCAAGAAGATATGGATTCATATATTCCCAGCCAACTGGTGTCAATTCACATGATCGTTTATTCCATATTTGATCACTTCCGCTGATAAAACAGTCAAATCGGCTCTCGCATTTAGCAACATCTTCTGGCTCAACATATTCATCCGTAAGATTCATACTATGGATCACTTTCTCAAATCTTTCATTACGAATGTGTCTTTCCCTATTATGTGGTGTTAATAAAATATCTTTAGCAAGAGTTTTAATTCCATATTTTTTTCTATAAAAAGAGTAGAAATCTCTTTGCGATCTCATTCGATAATTAATTATCTCAGCCTGATATCCAAGTCTCTCCACACTTTTTTGAGTTGCTAAAGCTTGTAAGACGGAGCCAAAATTGTATGCAGAATGGTAAGTAATTATGCCAACCCTCATTTTCTAAACATTCCTCCCGCTTTTATACAGCAAATATATCAATATTTCTATGAATCGCAACTGTAAGTGCAACTTCTATAACAATTACTAAACTATATTGAATACAATAAAAGATTCCGGCAGCCACAAGACATAGAATCATCAAAAGATAGCAGTTATTTAAGTTCTTCCCTTTGAGAGCTATTTTTAGTAACCACCAATAGAATACTATTGCTCCAATTATTCCTATACTATATACCAAATTCATCGGATCACTTTCTACGCCCCAGTTAATCGTTGGTCTTGTAAAGATCAGGCTATACTGTGATCCAAAGAAATAATAAAACATTCCACCTGTCCATCCATAGCTATACCCGAACAGCTTCTCAATTGTAGAAAACCTTTCCCACACTTTTGGTAGAAAAGTATAATAACTTGCATGAGCTATTGTACTTCCGTCATAAGCTGTTCCATTATAGGCCGACTGAATTCTAAATAGCACCTCTCCAATTCTATTTGCTATTTCATCTCCACCAGAGAATATAAATGCAAATATGACAACTACAGCTATAACAACGACCAATAGTCTTCTTTTGCTAATTTTTCGTTTCTTATAAAACTGAGTTATCGAAGGCACAAGATACAAAAAAACACATACAATAATCGCGATCAAAGTTGTGCTGTTTCTTGATGCGAGTGCAATAATTGCACATATAGGCCATTTCCATGCACTTTTAACAAGGAACAAAGTAAAAATAATAACCACTATAAGATTACTTGGATGATGAGAGATTCCGCTAATACACAAAACCCCATTATTGTTATACTTCGACACGCTCTCCATCAAATGAAGTCCGTCCACAAATATAGCTTTATTTATATCTACATGCAAAACATACCAAAAAGCTATCTGAAAAAAACACCAAGCTATCTGAACATAACACGAGACTCGGATACCATTAAAAAAAGATCTCAGTTTAATGTTATTACAAGTAGCCACCATCAAACATAAATATATAATGAAGAAAAAGTCAATTAATGATCTTATACTATATTCTTTGTATGGCGAATCCCCTGCCATAATTAATATTGATGAGATAATAGTAACCGCAAAATATGGCATATATTCATACTTTAAGAGCGATTTTTTTATTTTCCCACGGTTTTTTACTCCAATATATGTTCCAAATCCAAATGCAGTGAATTTGAACATAGAAATTCCAGCAACCTTAATGTTGAAAAATAAAATAAATGTCGATAAAACGCCTAAAACAAACATGCAGTCTGCCTGTGCTTTCCTTCTACTCTTCAAAACACTTGGTACTATTCTATTTTCTATCGATACGATACTCATACTCATCATTTACCCTGCTTTAGTTTTCTCAGGAGAGTTTCTACCCTGAGTCTAGTAACATCAAAAATATTTAAAGTCCTTGATTCAACATTAAATACTGGGAACTCAACATATCGCAAATTATTATGCTCTATCCAAACTTGAAGTAATCTTTCTGATAAAAAACCGTATATTCTGCTTTGATATGCATCGCCACTGTAAAGTGATGGTACCTGTACATTCTCAAAATCAAACATAATATCAAAAAGCCATTTTGAATATAAATCCAACGTCTTCTTTTTGCATATCATCATATTTCCATAGGTATATGAATGTGAGTTCATTACCTTATCGAATGATACAAGATAATCTGGGTACTTATTTTTAATTAATTCTCTAATTTTGTTAATATCATCGATATCGTGGAATTTACCATAGAATGACTTCAATGTACTAAAAACAAATATCTTCTTTGGAATAATCATGTCATGATCTGTCATTGCCTCAAAAATTCTTGAATAAGGTATATTCTTCGGAACAATCCCAAGGTATTTATACTTAAAGTCCTCGCAGTATGTAGTAAAGAATCGCCGATAATGTACCAAACCAGTTACATCATTATCATTTTCTTCTGCATTATTCCAAATCCAATATAATCCTGTAAGCTCACAGTAATTCCCATTTTTCTTTGATATGTTGTCTCCTGCATCGTCTCTTATATACGAATCCATACAATTATTATTTGTTCCCACATGTAATACCTTATAGTGATCGTAGTCAATATAACTATCGTCTTCTATTACCTTGTGGGTGATTACATATATCATTTATACACTCCTTTTTTCTTATGAAAACCTTGATACGTTCCATCACGCCATCCTCTACGGATCGCTTTTCTCTTTTCTTTCTTATTATCTTCATAAAGAGTCACCACTATCAGTAACCAGAGATTTCTGAAATTTCCCCTTATAAAGTGTAACCAGAGATGATGCTTCAAAGGATAATACACGTTGTTTTGCGCAATATAATATTTTCGAAAAGCACTATGCCCATTGACATCAACATGCCAAAATAGGAACCGCTTCTTATTACTATCTCCAAGCTCATGCAACAGCTGAATTTCTCTAACTTGGATTACTTTATATCCATTCTTCCTTAGTCTATAACAATACTCGAAGTCCACAGAGTCAATGAACATCGACTCATCATAACCATCAACATTTCTCCACGCTGTGATATTATTAAAAGATCCAGATGTAATGCAAGTGCGAACCTCAGACCATTTGTTCTCGGGATTGTGCCCAACAACACCAATGTTCCGATCAACTATAACAGGCGCAGCTATTCCTATGTTCTCCGTGATAGTTAAATAAGGTCTCATTTCCTCAACAAATCTCTCATGACATACAGAATCCTGATCTAAGCTTATCATCCACTGATAACTGTTCTCTTCTCCCCATTCAAGCATTCTATTAAGTGCCACCGCAATCCCTACATTCTCTTTAGACTTTAAGAAAATGATTTTCGGAAAAAGTTCTATGATATGCTGTTGCTCCCTTGATCCATTATCAAAAATGACAACCTCCTCCACTTGAGGACTAATTGATTCAATATTTTGTCTTAGTCTATCAATATCCGGATTAAAAGAAACTATTCCAGCAAATACTCTATTCATATACTATTTACCTACAATCCATCTGTTCGGTTTAGCTCTTAAACCGTCTCGCATACCAAGTGCTACTGCTTTAATAACTTTACCCTTTTCCTTCGCTCGAAGAATGCTTGGAAGAACAAAGCTAATTAAAAAGCCAAAATATCCGCTGCAATTATAATTCTCCTTGTACCCAGTTTTACCATAATTCTTGAGTTTTCTATTAATATAAATGATGTTTCTATTCGTATAGTAAACACGCATTGGACTCACATATTTGCTATATCCGAGTTTACCAAAGTTGTCATTATGAAGTATCTTAGCTACTCTGTTCCAGAATTTCTGAACACTTTTAGACTTTGGAATAATCCTCCCGAATTCCTGATCAAGCACAAGTTCATTAAGTCTCAGAATTTTGAATCCGCTTACTATCATCCTTTTACAAAAATCGTTATCCACAAGATCAATGAACATCCACTCGTCAAATCCACCTATACTCTCCCATGCAGAAATCCTCGTGCAACTTGCCGAGGTGATGCAAAAATCAATATATTCCTCTTTGAGTTCCTTCTTGACTTCCATATAAGAGCGACGAAAATCAATCACTTGTGGACAAATAATACCTATCTGCTCATAATTAAAATGTTCTTCAAACGCAGTGATCAATCCATCTGGTACAACAGAGTCTTGATCCATTGTTATGAGCCATTCATATCCATCTGACTTGGCTATTTCCAAAATTCGATTCAGAGCATAGGCTATACCTTTATTTCCATGCTCAGTCAGATATGTAACGTTAGGCTGAAAAATGATGTTACTTTTACGTGTACTATTATCAAAAACATAGATTTTGCTTATCTGAGCAAGAATAGATTTCATGGATCGTTCTACTCTTTTTTCATCCTCAGGATTGAACAAAACAATTCCTACAGCTATCTTTCCTTGCATCTGATCAACCCTTCTTATACTTCCTCACCAATCCAAAAATCCTTATGTCATCCACAAAATATCTCTTGAACATCCTTTTTGGTTCCTGCATAAATCTATAAAACCACTCAAGCCCCTTATCCTGCATCCACTGTGGTGCTCTCTTCACATCACCTGCGATAAAGTCTACACAGCCCCCCATAGTAATACTTATCGGAACCTGGTACTTATCTTTGTTCTTATAGATAAATTTTTCTTGTTTAGGGCATCCAAGGAATACAATCAATATATCTGTTTTACTCTCTCGGATCCTCACATTACAGATGTGTAGCTGCTCTTTATTCTTTTCAAAACCAAATGGCGGAGAATACGAATCAACAATATTGAGCTTCGGATACTTTGCTTTAATCCTCTCGGTTGCCCTTTCAAGAACATCCTCTTTTCCGCCAAATAAGAATACCTTATACCCTTTTTCATCTGCAAGATCCATAACATCCCAAACAAAGTCTGTCATAGCCACGCGCTCTTTAATTGGCATTCCGAATTTCTTGCTCAACTTTACTACAATTTGCCCATCTGTAAGAATCAAATCAGCAGCATTACATGCTTCAAGCAATTTCGGATCATCCTGCATCTTTACAACGATATCCGAATTAGGCGTAACGACATAGTTATAACCCGGTGTTTGAATTAACTGATCAACACAGGATTTTGCTTCCTGAGCAGTCAGATTATCTAAATATGTATTCAAGAACGAAATCCTGTTCGTGTTCATCTCTTTACTCCAGTCCCATGTATCAATCTTTGATACTTTATTGCTTTTATTAAAATTATCAAAGTCTTTGAATCATTCTCGCTTAAAATGGTAAGTCAGGCACATCCAGCCCCATGACTCAGAACCCACATCATCATATGATCAAGTATCATGTGCAAATCCTCTGAAATCTGCATATCGTTGATATCCGCATGAATGCTATAGTCTGCTATCTCTTTCATCTTGCCACCGCTATATCCAACAATAGCTATAGTTATACCGCCATGTTTCTGTGCATAATCCATAGCGTTGACAACATTTGCGCTGTTTCCTGAACCAGATATTCCAATCAGGACATCTCCTTCTTCCATCTTGACAGAAAGAGGAAATCTAAAGCACTCTGCATACGACTCATCATTCGAGACCGCCATCATAGTAGGAACGTTGTCGCTAAGGCATTCAAAATTGTAGAGAGGAATCCTTTCCATCTTTTCGGCATTCGGTATTCCATCTGTACTGTGTCCATCAAGTCCAAGTAAGCCCATATTCACGCCTTTGTTGAAATCACCGGCATAATGGCTGGCCATTGCTGCACTCCCCCCGTTACCGCATATGAAAATATGCTTACCGTTTAATCTCGCCTCTTCGAGTACATTCATTACATTGTTTACTGATTCCAGATCAAGCTTTTTATATGCCTCAATCTCTTGGTCACGGTAAGTCTGCAGTTCCTTCATATAATCCATTTTTCTAATCCTCCAGTTTCCAGGGTCTTGCTACCCAAATCTATGTCAAGCACCAAATGCACTAAACATCAAAATCTTTACATTTCTGCCTTTATAGCGTCTTTAACAGTCTGCCTTACCGCTTCATCGGATGTATGCTTCGGCGTCCATCCGGTACTTAACACCTTGCTGATATCATAGCTGAATCTTGGTACATCGCCCTTCCAGCCACGGTCTCCACCAGTGTAATTAAATTTCACATCCTTTAAGCTAAGCTCCTCGACCACAATCTCAGCGATACGTGTAACTGTCGTACCTTCACTTGTTACGCTGATGTTATAAACGACTTCACCCTGCTCAAACTCCTGCGTCAGCTTCATAATTGCTTCCACAAGGTCGAGCACATAGATGTACGGTTTACACTGTGTACCGTTTCCGAGGATTTCAAGTTCAGTAGGGTTCTTTTTCAGTTTTCTGATGAAGTCGAACACTGCACCATGCGTCAACCTCGATCCGATTACATTGGGAAATCGGAATATAACTGCTGACATATCACACATTGAGACATAAGAAGATATGAGTGCCTCAGATGCCAACTTTGCTCCACCATAGTAAGATACCGGCATAAGACCGCCAGTTGTTTCTAGCAGTTCAACATCCAGCATCTCACCGTACACAGCCGAGGTCGAAGCAAAGAACATCTTCTTTACATCAGCCTTTCTCATACCTTCCAGCAGGGCTCGCGTGGTTAAAAGTGTGTCATTAAAATCAATACCTGGTTCTTTTCCACCTTTCTGAATATCCGAGTTCGCTGCAAGATGGTAAACTACATCTATATTCTCAGCTTTGAAAATTCCATCAACCTTATCCTGATCAGCTAATTCAATCTCATAAAACTTAAAGTTGTTATCCTCAGCGATATGCTCAATATTCTGTTTTCCCATAATCAGCTTGTCAGCACAAATAACTCTGTGTCCTTCTGCCAACAAGCTATCAATAAGATGGCTTCCTATAAATCCTGCTCCACCTGAAACTAAAATATTCATCTGTAAGCTCCTCTATTGTCCTTAAACTTTTTTATTTTCGTCGATATCCCAGCCACTACTGCGTTATCTGGTACAGCATTAATCACAACCGCACGGCACCTATAAATGCATTATTTCCAATATTAATCAATCCAAGTATTGTTGCTCCAACGCCCACCATTACATTGTTTCCCATAGTTGGTTCTCAATCTTTATCTTTCTCACCATGACCAGCTCCAAATGTAGTGTGTTGAAATATAGTGTAATTCTCTCCGATTACAGTTTTCGGATACATCACCACACCCATGCCTTGATGTGGCATTCTTGTTAATTCAGGAATATCAACTTCGTAAGCTATATCACAGCAATAAATCACTCTGTTGACATTTTGTATGAGTTGAGCTGTAACCCAATTTTCCAGGAAGTGTATATTTTATGGGCTTTCCGTGCTAATCCAACCGCGCCCATTAGATGTTCTCCTTATCTACATGCACGATGCTTGCTCCGATGTTATCCATCTCAAAGTCCATCTCTCGTAGATTACCTAATGCCGCTCTCACAGACTCTTGCTTTTCAGGTTTCACATAAAAAATCATGAAACCGGCACCTCCAGCACCAAGAAGCTTTCCACCGAGAGCACCTGCATACATCGCCTTTTCATAGGTCTCGTCAATCAATGGATTTGATATCCCACTTGCCAATGACTTCTTCAGCATCCAGTTCTCATGGAGTAACTCACCCATTGCATCCACATTGTTTTTTTGAAGTTCCTCTTTCAGCGTCCTTGTTAAATCACACATTTGCTGTTGGACTTTTGCCTTGTCTACAGTCTTTACATTTTGACTCTGCTCTTTCAAAATTTCTGACGCAGAATGAACACCGCCGAGATAGAACATTAGTATGTTGTTCTCAAGAATCTTATAACTCTCAGGTCTCATTTCGATAGGTTTAACATTCACAAAACCATTTTGCTGAAATTCATAAAACTTAAGACCGCCAAATGCCGCAGCAAACTGATCTTGTTTGCCTATTGGTTCTCCAAGCTTTTCAATCTCGATCTCACACGCATCCTTTGCCAACTTATATTTGCTAACATATTCACCTTTATAAGTGTGAAGAAGATGAAGTAGGGCTACTGTGAAAGAACTGGACGATCCCAGACCGGTTCCACTTGGAATATCTGCCGTAGAGTTGATTTCCACGCCCATTATTTCGAAATCTTTCAAACATTGTTTAAAATATTTATGTTGTATTGATTCGTAATCACTTACAGTTTCTGTTTGACTGTACTTCAGCCGTATCTGATCTTTATAAAAGTAATTGTGAATTGTTAAATACATGTACTTGCGAATAGTTGTACTTAATACACATCCACCATACTGCTTATAAAAACTCGGAAGGTCGCTGCCTCCGCCGCAAAAGGATACTCTAAACGGTGCTCTGGCTATTATCATTGTCTATACTCCTATCAAGCGGATTGAACCGCCATTATTCTATTTTCTTATTTACCGAACGAGGATTTCCTCCACCGCAGCCAATAAATTCATAGCTGTTATATCCTGTCCAAGCTCCTCTGTTGATGATATCAATGCCGTCCTACACCCAGCATTCTTTCCACAACCGATGTCTCTCCCATCATCCCCAATCATCCAACTCTGACCTATGTCAATATTAAAATCATCACTTGCTCTCAATATCAGGCCTGGTTTTGGCTTCCGACAGTCACATTCGACCTTTAATGCCTCAACTTCTCCCTTGAATCCTTTATCCGGATGATGCGGACAGTAGTAAAGACCATCTATATAGGCTCCCTGTCTTCCAAGTTCAGTCTCCAGCTTATTATGAATAGCATTTAGCTCCTCAACTGTTATCTCACCCCTGGCGATTACCGGCTGATTTGTGATTACAATAGCAAGAAAACCTCTACTGTTAATCTTCTTAATTGCTTCTGCAGCCCTCGGTAACAATTCAAGTTCCTCTGTTTTCCGCAGAAATCCTATGTGCTTATTAATTGTCCCATCGCGATCTAAAAAGATAGCCTTCTGCGGTTTAGATAGATTCTTAGCACTCACAGTACCGCTTTGAAAATCATGATTCACCTGTTCAAATCTCTCTGGTGTTCCCATATCCTTGCAGTACTCAGGCGAATCATATGCGAACATTCGACCACTACCACAAAGTGGCTTGAGGATCTGGCGATCCATGTCCACACATCTGATCTTGCCGTTTTCATCGGGAGTCCCTATCTCATTGACATTCAGCCCAGCTCTTTGTATCGTCATATCTAACACAGTAGGATCTATGATCTGTAGTCCTGCATTAACTCGATTTTTATAGAATTCCGGTCTCGCATCCTCTTTGGTAAGCCAAGAAGTTACAGAACCCTCAAAATTTGTCACAATAACGCTTGAATCATAAGGATGACTATTCGGATGCGTGAACAGTGTAGCCAATGCGTTCTTCTTCCGATGAAACTTGACCATTCTGTTAAAGTCCACATCGAACATGGCATCGGCAATCAGTAAGAGAAAGGGTTCAGTTCCCAGCGTTTCACGTAGTTTGAACAGTGCCCCGGCATTTCCGAGGGGCGTTTTTTCTACGAAATATGTTATTTGAGCGCCTATCTGCTTACCAGAACCAAAGTGTTTCTCAATTTTATCTGCCATATGAGATACAGTCAGAATGATATCCGTAAACCCCTGAGCCACAAGGGAGAGTATTTCCCATTCTAGCACCGGTCTTTCTATGCCATCTTTATCCTTGATTGGTATTAATGGCTTAGGTATATCTGGGAACATCTCGCTTATTCGTGTTCCTCTCCCGCCCGCCATAATCACAGTTTTCATAGTAAATATTGTCCTTTGTAGTAGTATGCTTTGTCAAATATTTCTATATACAAGCTTGATTTCATATGCTCATACATTTATAATTTTCTCGATGGTTTTGATTCAATCTTTCGTTTTCTATCCGGATTGCAGAGCGAAGAAACCATCAAGATTTCTAACCTCCTTTAGGGATAACTCATATGGTAAAAATCGTATGGGCTATTTTCATTTCAGGATTCCTTCTCCCTTTCTACATTCAGTAACATTCAAACTGTCACATTCAGCAAATCGTGCTCACCCTATCGGCAAGCCGTAAAATAGCTTAAGCCGACATATACACCTGTATCTTCTTCGCTGGTTTTAAAACAGGACAGGTCCTGCACATATCCAACGTGTATGCTACCGGCATAACAAAGAGCCTTAAAAGACCACCGGAGCATGAATTTGAAATGACGGATTCCTCTGTATATGAGTTGGGGTAGAAAGCAGGGTCTCCACGAAGCCTTGATTTTACAGGCTTTTCTCCGATTGACCTTATTATTGTACATTCCCCGTCCGGATTCAAATACACACATCCTCCAAGCTTATGTATTTTCCGGTAAAAATGCTTCATAAACGGTCCGATACGGCAAGTCATAATATATATAATTGGATGCTCAATATGATTTTTTAAATATGCTCACAACACTTTTTCAGGTCAGCTACATTATAATAAATAGCTTGTGCCGGTCCAATCTGAGGTACTGCAATCTTAAAACAATGTGCATTATAAAATTCAAATTCACGGTCATCGATTCTAGTTACTCCACTCAGATCCGTTTCATCCATGCATCCATTTTCATTTTCCTTGCAGGCTATATCGTACTTGATATTACCATTCCCTTGATGATACTCTGTCAGCTTATAAACAAATGTTTCATATCCACCATAAGCCCCAAGCGATTTGGCTCCTACACAATATACATGCTGTATCGCTTTTCTCTCCCCGTTCACACTTTTCATAAATATCTCTTCCTGCCTGCTGTGCATCTTCCAAACACCGGTGTAACTTGTCAATGCACAACATCTTCTACTGATATTAGTCACACCGCACCTTTTTTCCCCAACACAGCGTATACTGTTCTTAGTAGAATTTTTATATCCAACCAAAGACTCCATTCCCGGATATACCTGGTATCCAGATCCACTATTTCTTCGAAGTCTGTGATGCTGCTTCTTCCGCTTACCTGCCACATGCCTGTGATGCCGGGCTTGATTGCGAGTCTTGCCCGGTGATGCAGTTCATACTGCGATACCTCTCCCGGTAGTGGAGGCCGTGTTCCCACGATACTCATATCTCCTTTGAGGACATTAAAGAACTGTGGAAATTCATCAATACTGGTCTCCCGGATGAAATTCCCGATTCCGGTTTTCTTTGTTCCATCCGGCAGGACTTTGTTTCCGATGACACGCGGATCGAAGTCCATCTTGAACATTCTCCCGTCGCCCATCTGGTTCTGGCTCATCAGCTCCTGCTTACGAGCCTCCGCATCCATATACATGCTGCGGAATTTATATATTTTGAATCGTTTTCCGTTTCTTCCTATCCGTTCCTGAGAAAAAAAGATCGGTCCCGGAGAACTGATATAGATTGCCGGTGCTACGAACAGGAATAGGATTCCTGTAATCACACATCCAACCAATCCTCCCAGGATATCCATCAGTCTCTTCAACATCAGCTGTATAGCCGATGCTGAGTTCAGGCTTGTGGTTAATACGGTATAAGAAGCAATATTTTCAACGAATTGTCTCCGATAATCATTATTCTCAATTCCTGTCAAATTGAGGTGAACCGTTACTCCCGTCTCTTCGATCTTTTCCATCATTTCCACGGGATATTCAACCGTATTCGGCAGAACAATCAGCACCTCATCGATCCACTGCTGACAGATATATTCCGGAACGCTTCCCCGATCTGCTACGACAGGAACTCCACCAAGCTGCTGTCCGATGGCTTCACGATCCACGATAACCAGTCCGTGAATCAGGAATTGGCCATTGCTTTCTGTCTGTACCTGACACACCACCTCTTCGGCCTGTGATAACGTGGTTACAAGCAACAGGGATTTATAATTTCTGTGCCGGCTGCTGCTCTTCATCATATGCTTCCATAAGAGGCGTACGCCTAAGGTAAACACGAAGTACAAAAGAAGCGTTACTGCAAAGGTAAACCTGGAATAGGTACTTCCCTCCTGCACGGCAAACAGATACGCCAGCGCAATCATTCCTACGCAGATACAGTTTTTTATAGTGGAAGAAAATTCATGATATAGCTTCCTCTGCATCACCTGATGCAGGGAATTCAACAGGAAAATAGCAGTCAAATCAGCCATTTCCAGTACGATTGCCATGTTTCGATAAACAAGATAATAATAAGGGTTAATTCCTTCTCCCCGAATGATATAAGAAATACAAAAAGCGAATTGCAGACAAAGCATGTCAAGCAATATGAAATCAATATGTTTCAGCCATCCTTCCGGCTCCCTTTTGTACATATGGAAAAATCCCCCTCGTATCCTGATACCGTCTAGTGCAATACGTCTGGCGGTAATTTTTCTACATCATCAACGCTCATCTGCACGGAAAGCAGTTCTCCAAACAGTTCCATCTCAACATCAATGGTTCTTTTCCGTTCATCAACACCAATTACCTTCAAAGTCTGATCCCCACAGATGCCCATGGTATTAATGACATAATCACCGGGCTGTATGCCGGTGGCAGATAATACGCTGTTTCCTTTTGCGTGGCAGGCACTCTCAATGTGTTTCCTGCGCAGCCTTTTCTCTTCCTCAATCCACGGAATCTTTGCATCCTTTTCTGACCACAGACCGAATTTCATTCTCCGCATCTGTCCGAAAAGTGGAATTTCTGCAACGGCTCTCCGATGAGAAAGATCCAGTTTAATGATATAATCCTGATACTGTTCTAATGGTCCTATAATTGCTGTGACTCTTCCATTTGAGTTTTTCTCAATATAGCTGACCCTCATAATTCCATCCATGTAAATGCTGCGTAAGAATCGTTCTTCTTCCGCACTGACCGGGATAAAGGTCTTTTCCTTCTGCTTCTTCTGATCCGGCTGATCAGAAAGTAAATTAGCGAACCTGGGAATTTTCCGAAGTTCTTCATATACTGCTTCCGGCTGATCCGATTTAATAAATACATAGCCGGCAAAGGTCTTCTTAACGCTGATATGTCCGACACCCTCCTTGCGCCAGACATCTTCATATAAAGGCACAAAGCATCGTTCAAACAAAATATGTTCCATCCTCTGGTTGATCCAGGTACATACCTGCTGCTCCTGCCCGTTCACTGTCTGTATTGCATACCACATGATAGGTTCACTCCCATTTTTTTCGACATAGCTTCGCCATTGCCGCGGTGTTAGCCTTGACGTAAGCTGTCTTCTATGATCGTTCAAAAACTTCAGGAAGCATATACTACTCAGAAGATTTCTCACTAACTATTCCATTTCATTTTTAACGTCTGCGCCGGTGGGGACCGGCGCAGACAAATCCCCACACTTATTTATAAATCTAGATTCATTTTGTCATCTGAATTCCGGCGTTTCCACCTTATTCAGATAACGGATTAGTTCTGAACGAACATTACAGGACCGGACTGTGTCAGGTCGAGTACGATATGGTCGAGTCTGATTTCCTTAACGGTAACCGGAACCCATTCACCATTTACAAGCTGTAATACTGTAACATTCTCTGTTCCGGCTAAGCCTTTAACATAGAAGTTAACAGTTACAGTGTTTCCTTTTGCTACAGGAAGCTTCGCATTAACGAGGTTAAGGATCTTTCCTGTTGCTGCTGTCTTAGCAGCTTTAACGGTTGCAGCGTCAACCTTTCTTAAGATAACAGTCATATTGGTTGCTACACCATTAACGATGATCTTTCCGCCCTGTCCTACTGGCAAAGTGTCAGTAGCAGAGAGTCCTGGAGTAGATACAATCGCATTGTTTGTGTATTCACCAACAGACATGCTTACTTCAGCTGCTGCTGTTTCGACAGCGCTGTTCTGTGCGCTCTGTGTAGATGCTGCTACTACTGCACCTGCTGACGGTGAAGGAGCTGCGCATACTGCCATAGGCATTACAAGAACTGCTGCTGCAGATACTAATGCAATAAGTTTCTTCATTGGACCAATTCCTCCCTTCTTGCAAAATTAAGTGTGGTTTATATCAACATCTTTCGATGCAGATATCAGTACATTACTCTTCGTCCTCAAAATCATATACGAAGTCGGTTCCATCGAATATCATACGGTCCATGCTTGCCACGCCTGCATTTACAAGTCCTGCCATCACAACGAACTGTCGGTCTCCTGTTGTTATTCCATCGAGTGTCAGAAGGAAATGTCCGGCTGTGATGTCCTCCCAGCCATCCCTCTTATTCATAGTCATGTCTCTTCGGTCATAGTAATCCGCAAGATATGCATTGCACCCCTGATAGGTGGTATAGTCGTATCTTCGCAGAATATCACTGCCCTCATCATAGTAGGCAGCATAAATACTATAGGTATACACATTATCCGGCGTGTAAATATAGAGTGCCTCATGCTCATTAAAGAAATCAGGCTCTTCAAACTTATGCAGTTCATAGAAAAGATCTCCTTCCTTCTGATCCTTTCCATGAATCACGGTATTGAAGTCACAGAGGTTTGTCTGATTCGGAATCTCGATATAAAGAGCCCCTGCCTCTCCTTCCTGTCCGTCTGCCGTATGATCCTGATAGTAAGCATCCGATGTGGCACTCTGCAAAAGCGGCCGGTCAATATCCGTTCCCGGAATATAAAGCCATCCCCAGATCTCCGGATTTTCTTCCTGTAAAACCGTAAAGTCAATTCGTCCATCCTTTGCCGTTTCAAACTGAAGTCCGGTACGATTTTCTTCTGCCTCCGGTGTACTCTCTGATGCACTCTCTGATGTCTGCTCTTCCGTTCCTGCTGTATCCTCCCTGTTGTCTGTATTAGAAGAACCGCATCCACTGAATGCTCCCAATATCAGCAGGATACTCACGATTACAGTCATTAATTTACTTATTGTTTTCTGTCTGATCTGGTTTTTCATTTCTGATTTTTTTACACATCTCATCGTTGGTTTCTTTTGATACCTCTTGCTGTTTTCTGAATATCCTTTATGCTTCTTATGCTTGTACTTGTTATGCCTGTACTTCTCTGTTATCTGCAATTACTGCTCCACCGGCTCATAGAATACCTTTAGAATCAATTCAAACAGATCGGTCTCATCCACATAAAACTCCTCGAATACATCCCCCTGCTTTGTTTCTCCCTTCAGGGTATAGAGATAATTCTCATCGAAGCTGTAATCCTTTGCTATGGATACCAGATAGGTCATCTCATCCACCGTCAGACTGGTAACAGTCTGCGGAGCGATCGACTGATATACGGAAATCGGAAATCCAATGTCTTCCTTTGTCTTTTGCTTTACCTTCTGCAAATACGTCGTAATAAACTGCTTCTGACGCTCCAAACGATGATCCGCAGAACCGAACTCCTTCGTATCACGATTATGAATATAGGCAAATGCAAGATCACCTTCCAGATGAACCTCCTCACCCTCCTTAATTACGGTGCTGTTTCCACTCTTAATATCCTCCAGTGCCACTACATCCACACCACCTACCATATCCGTAAGCGGTCCGATCGCACTCATATTGATGGCTGCATACCCATGAACCGGCATTTCATAGAACAGATGCTGTACAGCATTCACCTGATACTCACAGCTTTCTTCCACACCATTCCCAAAGCCGTGCTGCACGGCAATCTGCGCTTTAATCGTATTAACATAGGCACCGTTATCATCATAAACAGAAATATCCGTCATTGTATTCCGGTTAATGCCAATGACACTTAAGGAATTATCATGCGGATTCAATACCACCAGAAACAGCGCATCTGCCTGTCCACCATTCGTTCCTTCCTCTACCTCCTTAACATCCCTGTTCTTATCAATTCCCATAACAAGAAATGTCAGAATATCCTCGTTATATGCATAAACCTGACCGTTATACTTCACCCAGCCCTCTTTCCAGCCTGCAGCTTCTTCCTCTGTCGGTTGCAGTTCTATCACCACCGGCGCATTTTCAAGCTTTGGCGCCGCAATCACATTGCTGCGCAAATTCGCCTTACCAATCGCTCCCACAATCAGGAACGCTGCAAATGCAGCTGCAAGCAGTCCCGTAATCGCAGCAAGCACAGTCAACGCAACCACCTTGCGTTTACGCTTCTTATCGCGCTTCACCTTTTCCGGATCCAGAATCTGTGACTTCTCCAGATTCGCCACACGGTCTCTTCTATTTTTCTTGTTCGTTAACATGTTGCCCACAATCTCTCACCCATCATTCTGTCATTCTTATCTGTCATCTATCTAAACTATTTGTATAATTTGCGGTTTTTGATAGTTCTTTCACAATCAGTGCAGCCGGCGGAATATCACAAGCAGACCTTTCGCAAGGCTTCCGTCATATATGATTACTTCACATGCACCGTCACACTCACCGGATCCGACACATTCCCATCAGAGTCTGTCGTCGTCAGCGTTACGGCATGATCTCCCCTGGCATTGACATCATATTTGGACGCCTTCAGATTCTTAAATAACGTCTCATATCCATCCTTATCATCCTGAAAGCTCCCAACCGCATCAATCCATGCCGGAAGCTGCCCGGCGGTCGCATTTACGGTAGTACTCTTTAAGATAATTTTCGGATTTCCGGCCTTGGCAGCAGCTTCCTCCTCCTGCCGTCTCCTCACTTCTTCCTGTTGTCTTTGCTCTTCCTCTTCCTGTGCTTTCCGGTCTGCCTCTTCCTGCTCTTTACGGCGTTGTTCCTCTATATCCGGTGTCGGTGATACGGAAGGAGAACTTTCAGCTTCTGTATCCTCTTCCGGCGTATCTTCTGCATTTGCTGTGGCCTGTAGTTCTTCTTCCTGTGCATCTGCAGGTTCCAAAGTCTCCGGCTCACCCGGAAGTGCTCCATCCATGTCTCCGTCAAATCCTGCCATTCCGATATCCTTCATAGCATCTCCGGTAGCTTCGTTTACTGCTTCAAACACTCTGGATGCTTTCGCCGCATTTCCGTCAAGATCCGTTACCGCATAATAAACAATGGCTCGGTTTTCATTCTTATTCTGAACAATCTTTTCTACTACGATCCGGTCTGTGACATCTCCGTCCTTGGCATCTACAGCGCCCACTCCCTGCAGAAGCTTCTCATTGTCAATGCCACTGTAATAAATCAGGTCATTTCCGGAAAAAGAAATTACCGGCGGTTTCCTGTCCTTATTAAGCAGCAGCACCACACAAACTGTAATCAATATGATATTTAAAACGGTAAAAACAACTGCCCATTTTCCACTGTCTTTCATACTTTTATTCCTCTGTCACATTTATTCCGGCTGTAATTTTTCCGACAGCATATACTGTTCGCGCATCTTTTCAAATCAGCTCAGACTACAAATTTATCTCTTCTAAGTCAGAACCTCTATCCAGCATCTCATCCAGATTCAGATCCGATTCTGCACTTTCTTCTACTGTCGAATCCATCGGACGCTTCTCGGTTAATTTTCTTGAAGCACGCATTCCTGCTTCTGCTCCGGCTTCTTCCGCTCCCTGCCTGCTCAGATCTGTTGTCTTCGCATGTACGCCTTCATTTCCGTATTGTCCGTAATATTTTCCATAATATTTGCCATAGTATTTACCATAATGACCATAGCTCTTCGTACTCATATCCACCTTGTTAAGAACGACACCCAGGATACGGCTTTCTGTCTTGTCAAGCTGTGCTTTTACATTTTGTGCAAATTTATAACTGATCGCATTGTTCTCAATAACAAGAATGGTTCCATCACACTTCTTGGCAGCAACTGCTGCATCAATTACACTCCCAAGCGGTGGAGTATCCACAATCACATAATCAAACAGCTGCTTTGCTTTATTAATCAGGCTTTCAAAATTTTCTCCGCCAAGAAGCTCACTGGGGTTAGGTGGAACGGGGCCTGCAAAGATCATGTATAACTTGGGGAAGTTTGTTTTACAGATCACATCACTCAGTTTCTCCCGTCCCACCAGAATGTGAGTCAAACCCAGGCGCACTGCACCTGTTTTGTATCTCCCTACTAATACAGACTTACGCATATCGGCATCGATGAGCAGAGTCCGTTTCCCTGCCTCCGCAAAAGCCTTGGCAAGTTCCATGGCAACCGAGCTTTTTCCTTCATTCGGAGTACAACTGGTTACGGCGATTACCTTCAAGTCTGCGCCACTGAATTCAATGTTGGTACGCAATGTTTTGAATGCTTCTTTAATCCGGTAATCCTCAGATTTATCAAATCGTAAAGATACATGCTGCATGGTTAACTCATCCATGGTCATTCTCCTTATCTTCCCGTGCTTCTCTATGTTTCCTTCGTGATCCCATCCGGGATCATCCCGTTATTCCTTAACACCTTACTTACTCTGTTTATGCTTCTTCTTTTTCTTTTTGGAATTGACCTCATCTTCCTTCATGGGAATCAGTGCCAGTGTGCTTAAGCCCAGATACTTCTCAATATCATCCGACGACTTGATCGTATCATCCATGAGATAACGAATCAGAATTATTGCACTGATTCCAAGACATCCAAGCAGTCCTCCGATAAGTGCCCATTTGGAACAGCTTGGGGATGCCTTTTCGGTTGGCATATTGGCCGTCTCTGCTACATTAACTGCGTCAATGTCCATAACATTCTGAATATGGGTGCTTGCATTTTCTCTTACAGAATTCGCTATATTCATTGCCTGCACCGGATCGTGATCCTCTACGGTAATCGAAACGATTCGCGTATCACTCGGCGTTGTTACATCGATCTTCTTAAGCAGATCTTTGTATTCCATATTTAAACCAAGCTCCTGAATCACAGCCTCCAATACATAACGGCTGTTGATCAGCTCCGCATAATCCTTCGTAAGCTGTGTCCCCAGCTGCACGTCACTGTAGGTAACAGAAGAACTGTCGCTCTTATTTAATATATATATTTTGGTTGTCGACTTATACGTCGGAGCAATTATGAACTTGCTTAGAGCAAAACAGCTGAGCGCACAAAAAAGACCGATACTTAAGATCAGCCACACATGTCCCCACAGGACATAAAACAACTCCACAAGATCAATTTCTATTTCATCACGTTCATTTTGATTTTCCATGAAGTTCTCCTTGGTAATTTCTCACATTAATCATCTGACAGGATTCATCAGAGAATCTCATTTCGTATAACATGTTCCGGATTATTCACAAAAATATCCTCAGCATATTGATTCCCATATTTGTGAACAATATAATCCGCACATTTCTTTAATTCCGGTGCCCGTTTCTTCGTGTCATGTGCATCTGTTGCCACAAAATGTACCAGCTCCTGCTTTAACAGCTTTCGTGTAAAGCTCTTCATTCCAAACCCCACATTACCCATTACACTTCCGGCATTCACCTGAATATACGCGCCCATTCCTGTCAGATCTTTGATACGTTCAACATGATCTGCCAGACACTGATATCGCTCCACATGTGCTATAATCGGGAAATAACCTTCAGATAAAAGGTCATAGACACCATTACGCAGATAATCGTAATCATCCATTGGAGCAAATTCCAAAAGTACATATCTGGAATCCGCCATCGTCCTTGCCACGCCGCCATGCAGCTCCTGTGCAAGTTCCATACGATAATAGAGCTCATTTCCTCCGATTAGTTCAATTGACAATCCGGCTCTGCCCATCTGCTCCTGTAGTTGCTTAATATAGACATTCATACTGGGGATGTGAATATTGTGTCGTCCAGGTTTATTATGTGGTGTGACAATGATAGTACGGATAGCATTTTGCTGTGCAATCCGTAACATTGCAAGACTTTCCTCCATAGACTTGGATCCATCATCAACCCCAGGCAAAATATGGCAATGAATATCAATCAGATCCATATTTTCATCCTTTTCCCTTTTATATGTATGCTATTTTTAATATCTTTCTATAATATATTATGCTATTAATAAT
>OGZL01000565.1_pt1 | contig 28843 bp, 27 predicted proteins | sample 1576761 | NCBI WGS metagenome assembly OGZL01 (sample SAMEA3541595, study PRJEB24748) | human gut metagenome | biome: human gut; feature: human-associated habitat; material: faeces | place: China | collected 2012
AGCTGTTTGAAAACATTTTTATCAAATGCAAAGCAAAATCGCATATTAAGTTTTTTTATACAATACACCATACCGCAAAGCAGTTTTATAACGGTAATTGCCGTTATACAAATCGCAACGGAAACCGCACCGTGTCCCATAATCAGCAAAGGAAAAGTCAGCATGGGATTTAAAAGTGACGATATTATAATCAGAATTTTCTGAAATGAAAAACGCTCTTGTGCGATTATGTACGAATCGGATATACTGCACGGAAATGTAAACGCAAGGTTTACGGTCATTATGCCGAGCAATGTTTTCAGTAATTTTATCTCGCTTGCGGTCATTGATTTGCCGAACAGAGTTGATGTGTTCATCGTTATAAAACCGCCGACGATAAGCGACAAAATTGAAACGGAAATAAATATTATCGTAAACATACCGTTCAGAACCGATATTGCGTTATTGTCATTGTCGGCTTTGTATTGTGAATAAAAACGCATATACGAACTTCCGAAACCGAAGCTTAAAATGCTGAGACTTGACATTGTGGAGGTGGCAAGCTGAAGAAGCCCGTAATTGCTTTCACCCAAAAGTCTAAGCATAACGGGAGTGTATAAAATGCTGATTATGCTTTGTATAAAAATGGATATATATGAAAGTATAAATCCTGATTTTAAATTTCTCATATTGCTACCTCATCTGAAAAATTTTTGCCAAAATCTCACAATGTTTATACAGACGGTAAGTAAAAAAGGACTGTTTCTTTTTATAAGCTTGAAGTACATACGGTGAAAAAACGGCAAGGAGGAAATATCTGTTTTATCGATAAAACCTTTTTCATCGGCAAATGTACATATTTCTCTGATGTGATTCAGCTTTGTCTTAATCGGAACTGAATTTGCTTTTTTCAGTTCGTTGCTTATTGCGGTTTTCACAAGATAAGAATAGTAGTATTCAAGTTGATTTGAATACGGTGAATTTGCGATTGATGAATTTGACAAAAATTCATACAGTGACTTGAAACAGTCAAAATATGAACTGTCATAACTTACCGTCATTTGAGTGCGGGAGCGTCTGTAATGATACAAAGACAGGTTTTCCAAGAAATACAGACTGTCACATTCAAGCAAATACGGATATACACAAGCCGCATCCTCACCGGTGCGAATATCGTCATCAACCGCCATTTGATGTTTAATGAGTTTTTCTCTTTTGTAGAGCTTATTCCATATGACAGGGTATATTCCGAACTTATAAAACACACCCGTATAAATCATTTTAGGAAACACGTTATTTTCAAGCTGTTCACGATTATAGTAACCGCCGCTTATATTGATATGCGTGCTGCCGGAAGAAAGCGGAACGGACTTGTTTTCGTGTTCAACGTCACACATAACCATATCGCAATTATATTTTTCCATTGCATTAACCATATGTTCGTACATATGCGCGTCAATCCAATCGTCACCGTCAACATAGCCTGCATATTTGCCGACCGCAACGGAAAGTCCTGCTTTTCTTGCACTGACAACGCCGCCGTTTTCTTTATGAATAACTCGTACACGACTGTCTTTTTTTGCGGCGGCGTCACATATTTCGACGCTGTTGTCCGTTGAACCGTCATCTACAAGTATAAGTTCAAAATCTGTAAAGGTTTGTGAAATAATGCTGTTGATACATTTAGGCAGAAAAGAACCTACATTGTAGACAGGTACGATAATACTAAGTAATATGCTCATTCACGTTCTCCTTTACATAATAATCCATAAAATAACAGATAGTAGACAAAACCGCAGTGGTTTTGTCTACTTTATTTTTGGGAGTTTGAGGTGCAACCTCAAGTTATAATCATTTCTGGCGACCTGCGCGACAGAAAGCTGGCGACATTTTGTCGCCAGGCTCAAAGTTAAGTATATCATTTTTAACGGTTACAGTCAATCATAAGTATTTACAAAAAAATATGTTTATGATATTATTAATAGAACAAACGGGAACGGAGGAAAGTATGGAAACAGCAGTTAGTGTGATAATACCTGTATATAATTGTGAAAAAACAGTAGGAAGATGTATAAACAGCGTGCTTAATCAAACGCTTGCCAATATCGAAGTGATAGCGGTAAATGACGGTTCGGACGACAGCACTTTGAAGGTATTAAAAGGTATAAATGACGATAGATTAAAAATTATTTCTCACCTTAATTACGGTCAAGGATATGCAAGAAATAACGGAATGTCTGTTGCAAACGGTAAATATATTGCATTTGTTGACGCTGACGATACAATAGAGGAATGTATGCTTGAAAAAATGTATGAAAAAGCCGAAACGGAAAATGCGGATATGGTGCAGTGTAATTTATATGACATATATCCCGACAGAACAAGAAAAATTCAGCTTAAACCACTGGACAAGACAGTTATCGTTGAGGATAAGGGCGAGTATGCCGATAAATATTTTTCAACGTGCTATCACAGTTATGAAATTTGTAACAAACTTATACGAAGAAGTTTTCTTGAGGAAAACAACTTGAAATTCTGCGATACAAAGAAATATTTTTCAGAAGACTTAATGTTTAATTTAAAGATGCTTAGCTGTTTAAAAAAAGTTTGCTTTATTTCCGAGCCTTATTATAATTACTATCAGTATGAAACAAGTCATTTTCATAATGTAAGCAACGGCGAGCGAAGATTGGCGGCGATATGCGATTTGTTCATTGACTATATGGCAGAAGCAGAGCCTGAAATGAAAAAGGCGGTGTCATTTACCGCGTCAATGATTGTTACATATAATATAGGACGATGTGCAAAATTATCATATGAATCGGCATACAGAGTTATGACAAGCCATGTTTACAGAAAATATTTAAAGTCCGCACTTACACGGAAATGCAGTATCAAACATAAGGTGTTTTTCCTTGCATTGCTGATTTTTCCGCTAAGATGGCGAATGAAAGTTGCGTCTTTGTATGCGTGGAGATGGGAAGTTTAAGGAATGAGTAAAAGATTGAGGATTTTGCTTGACGGATATATTGACGGTAATTTCGGCGATGACCTTATGCTGTATCTTGCGGCTGACGGACTTAAAGAACATAAGCTGTATATAACATCTCCCAAACTTGATATTGCCGAATATACTGAAGAAAAAAGCGGTTTTGACTGTTATTTAAAAGTGACAGGCTCGGGATTTTTGATACACAACAACAAAGGTATAGCTTATCGTATGCGTGATATGTACCGCGAAAAACGGTATTCAAAAAACAGAGCCGTTATAAACTGCAATATAAGCGGTTTTGTTAATCGCGTTGCCGAAAAAGTTATACAAAAGCAAATAAGCGACTATGATTTTGTGACGGTGCGTGACAGATATTCGTATGAATATATAACGAAGAATATACAGAACGTAAAATACGAAAAATATCCCGATATGGTGCTGTCGTTAAGTGACGGAATGATACCGAATGTGCATAGTGAAAATGCACTTGGGATAAGCGTACATAAGAGTGCGGATATAAATTTGTTGGCAGAGATTGCGGACAGATTTATTAACGAAACAGGCAAAAATGTTTGTCTTTTGTGTTTTAATACAGGCTTGGAAGATGATGTTTCGGTGGCAAATCAAGTTTACGGTATTATGAAAAATAAACATATGACCGAAATTATACGATACACAGATATAAATGATATGTTGAAAAATATCAAGCGTTGCGGAGCAATTTTGGGAATACGTTTTCATTCGACTATACTGGCAATCAGAATGGGCATACCTGTTGTGCCGATTGCGTATTCTGATAAGACAAAAAATGCACTTGACGAAATAGGTTACAGCGGTAAAATATATGATGTGAACAATATTGATACGGACGAAGTTTTGAAAAGTATTTTAAATGCAGTACCTCATAAATTGGACGGTAATATAATAAAATCAGCCGAAAATCATATAAAAAGATTTGACGAATACATCAAACGACAGTGTTAAAAGCTGTCGTTTTTTTGTATGTTTTTCACATTGTTTATACAGGTGTCTTTACAGGTGTAATGATACGTGCTATACTGTTAAAAATAAATTATATAAGGGGTTTATATGTTATGAATGAACTTGTAAAAGAAATCGAGCAACTTAAGAAAGAGAAAAATGCTGTAATTCTTGCTCATTATTATGTTAATGATGAAGTGCAGGAAGTAGCTGATTATATCGGTGACTCTTACTATTTGGCAAAAGTGGCAAGAGAGGTTGACGCAAAGACTATCGTTTTCTGCGGTGTGTCGTTTATGGGCGAAAGCGCGAAAATTCTTAACCCGAACAAAACTGTTTTAATGCCGGATATGTCGGCAGACTGTCCTATGGCACATATGGCACAAGTTGAGAAAATCGAAGAAATGCGTGGAAAGTATGACGACCTTGCGGTTGTATGCTACATAAATTCAACCGCCGAATTAAAGTGTCACAGTGATGTTTGCGTAACTTCATCAAATGCGGTTAAGATTGTAAAATCATTGCCGAATAAAAACATCTTCTTTATTCCTGACGAAAATCTCGGCAGACACGTTGCAAAGCAGATACCTGAAAAGAACATTATATTAAACAAAGGTTTTTGCCACGTTCATGTTTCAATGACAGCTGACAATCTAAAGGCTATAAAGGAAAAATATCCGAAGGCACTTGTGCTTGCACATCCGGAATGTAAACAGGAAGTGCTTGACCTTGCAGACTACATAGGAAGTACATCGGGTATCATAAATTACGCAACTGAAAACGACAACGAAGAATTTATAATCTGTACAGAAAGCGGAGTGGGATATGAGCTTAGAACAAAAAATCCGAATAAGAAATTCTACTTTGCAGGTACAAAACATTTTTGCCCTAATATGAAACTAAACACAGTCGAAAAAGTCTGTCACGTTTTAAAAACAGGTGAAAACGAAGTTCATGTAAGCGACGAAACAAGATTAAAGTCACTTGTGCCGCTTGACAAAATGCTTGAAATGGCAAAATAAGGAGAATACATATGAAAACAGATATAGTCATCGTAGGAACAGGCGTTAGCGGACTTTATTGTGCACTTAATCTTCCTCGTGATAAAAAAATAGTAATGGTGACAAAGGCTGATGATGATAAAAGCGATTCGTTTTTGGCACAGGGCGGAATATGCGTTTTGAAAGACGAAAACGATTATGACAGTTATTTTGAGGACACAATGCGTGCCGGTCACTATGAGAACAACAAAGAATCGGTTGAAATAATGATTCGTTCATCGAGGGACGTTATAAATGACCTTGTAGGATACGGAGTGCGTTTTGAAAAGGAAAACGGTGAATTTGCGTACACAAAAGAGGGCGCACACTCTACGTCAAGAATACTGTTTCACGAAGATATAACAGGTAAGGAAATTACATCACATCTTTTGACGGCGGTAAAGGAGCTTGACAACGTAACGATTATCGAAAACTTCACAATGGTTGATATAATCGAAGAAAATAATGAATGTTTCGGTATAATCGGTTACGGCAAGGACGGCAAATATATTGATATTCAAGCTGATTTTACAGTGTTTGCAACAGGCGGTATCGGCGGTCTTTACAAGCACTCGACAAATTACAGACACCTTACGGGTGATTCGCTTGCGATAGCGCTTAACCACAATATAAAACTTCAAAATATTGATTACATTCAAATACACCCGACAACGCTTTATTCAACAAAGAAAGGCAGAAGATTTCTTATTTCCGAATCTGTCAGAGGTGAGGGAGCGGTGCTTTTTAACTCACATATGGAACGATTTGTTGATGAACTTTTACCTCGTGACGTTGTCGCAAAGGCGATACAAGAGGAAATGAAAAAAGATAATAAGCCGTATGTATGGCTTTCTATGAAGCCTATTCCTACCGAAATGATAAAAAGCCATTTCCCCAATATATACAAGCATTGCCTTGAAGAAGGTTATGACGTTACAAAAGAATGTATTCCCGTTGTGCCGTCACAGCATTATTTTATGGGTGGTATCGACGTTGATAAATACAGCAAGACGTCAATGGACAGATTGTACGCAGTCGGTGAAACGGCGTGCAACGGTGTTCACGGCAAAAATCGTCTTGCAAGCAATTCACTTCTTGAAAGCCTTGTTTTTGCAAAACGTGCGGCAAAACGTATGATTGAAACATACAGTAAGACAAGTGACAGAGAAGTTACGATAGATAAGGATTTATACAAGAATTACGAAGACAAGTACAAAGATGAAATTCTTGAGGAGATAGAAAGGGAGAGAAAGAAACATGAATAATATAACAATGGCGCTTAATGCGGACGAGCTTATTTTGAGTGCGTTAAGAGAGGATATTACAAGCGAAGATATTACAACAAATTCGGTAATGCGTGAATATCAGCTTGGTGAAGTTGAGCTTATTTGTAAGCAGGACGGCGTTATCGCAGGACTTGACGTTTTTAAGAGAACATTTGAATTGCTTGACAGCAAAACGGAAGTTACTTTTACAAAAAAAGACGGAGATACCGTAAAGAACGGCGATAAAATCGGTGTTGTAAGAGGTGATATACGCGTGCTTCTTTCGGGCGAAAGAACGGCACTTAACTATCTCCAAAGAATGAGCGGTATTGCGACATATACACGTTCAATAACCGATCTTTTAAAAGGCAGTAAAACAAAACTTCTTGATACAAGAAAAACCACACCGAATATGCGTGTATTTGAAAAATACGCGGTAAAAGTCGGCGGCGGATATAACCACAGATATAATCTGAGTGACGGAATACTTTTAAAGGACAATCATATCGGTGCCGCAGGCGGAGTTAAAGAGGCTGTACAAATGGCAAAGGAATATGCACCGTTTGTAAGAAAGATTGAAATTGAAGTTGAAAATCTTGATATGCTTAAAGAGGCGCTTGACGCAGGTGCGGATATAATAATGCTTGATAATATGAGCGTTGAAGATATGAAAGAGGCTGTTAAACTTGTCAGCGGAAAAGCTGAAACGGAGTGCAGCGGCAACGTGACAAAAGAAAATGTTGAAAGACTTGTTGATATAGGAGTTGACTATATTTCAAGCGGTGCGCTTACTCATTCGTCACCGATTCTTGATTTGTCATTAAAAAATCTTCACGCAATTTAAAGAAAGGTTGTGGGACTTAATATGAACGCAGTCGAAAGACGACAGGAAATTGTAAGACTTATAACCACAAATGATGAAGCAATGTCAGGAAGTATGCTTGCAAAAGAACTTGACGTTTCAAGACAGGTTATCGTACAGGATATAGCACTTTTAAAGGCGGCAGGATATGAAATTTTATCTACCAACAAGGGATATGTGATAAATGATGTGGCGGCACATACGAGAGTGTTTAAGGTATATCATACGAACGACCAAACGGAAGATGAGCTTACAACGATTGTCGATATAGGCGGAACGGTTGTTGATGTGTTTGTGTGGCACAGAGTTTACGGAAAAATCGAGGCTAAACTTAATGTCGCGTCAAGAAGAAATGTTCAGCAATGTATAGACGGACTTGTCAGCGGTAAATCATCGGCACTTATGAATATCACATCGGGGTATCACTATCATACGGTAAAAGCCGACAGTGAAGAAACGCTTGACCTTATTGAAAAGGCACTTGCAAAGAAGAATTATCTTGCACCGGAAATATAAAATATTTCTTTTTCGGTTATAATAAACTATAATGTAATCGAAAGGAGACAGCATATGTGTCACAGACAGATTAAAATAACAACGTATGACAGATTATTAAGGGCGTGGGAAAATTCTATGGAGGCGGTAAGAGAATTTTCAAAGCTATGCCGATTTGACGGAGGACAACGACAAAGCAAAACAGGCTTTTTATGATTTTGCGGAAAACAGTGCAAAGCAAGCGGCAAAACTTCGTAATTTACTGCTTGAATACAAGAAAAGTAATGCTTGACAATATCATTGATTTGTGCTAAAATATCAAACAAAGTGAAACCTAAGGTTACACAAAGGGGTACACCACCTTACAGGGTGTAGTACTTCTTTGTGTAACCTTTTTTGTTTTTAAAATAAAAAAAGGAGGTTGTTCTTTATGATTAATGTGAACGGTAAAGAAACGGAAAACTGCAAAAGTCTTAGCGTCTTGCTTGAAAACGGCGGTTTCAGACGTGACAGAATAGCGGTTGAAATTAACGGCGAAATAATCAAAAAGTCTGATTATGATAAAACCGTTTTGAATGACGGTGATAAAATTGAAGTTGTGAGCTTTGTGGGAGGCGGTTGATTTATGATTACTTTTGAAGAATACGAAAATGCCTTAAAACAGCGTCACGGCGAAAGAATACACAATATATTAAGTCATTCGTCTGTTGCAATAGCCGGTCTTGGCGGACTCGGCTCAAATATTGCAATGTATCTTGCAAGAGCCGGTGTGGGACATTTGCACCTTGTGGATTTTGACAAAGTAGATATTACAAACCTGAACAGGCAACAGTACGATATAGCAGATTTGGGAACAATGAAAACAGACGCGCTTACAAAGAATATTAAAAGGTTTAATCCGTTTATCGAAATAACGTCACAATGCGTTAAAGTAAACGAAGACAATGCCGCTGAAATATTCGGCGGATATAAAATAGTGTGTGAGGCTTTTGATAAGGCTGAAAACAAAGCAATGCTTGTAAACAGTATCTTGTCTGAATGTGGGGACACTAAAATTGTATCGGGTTCCGGTATGGCGGGTTTCGGCAGTTCAAACACGATTGTTACGCGAAAAATAAACGACAGATTTTATTTATGCGGGGACGCTGAAAGTGATATGAATGACGGACTTGCACTTGCCGCACCGAGAGTGGCAATATGTGCCGCACATGAGGCAAATATGATTTTAAGACTTTTAATAGGAGAGAAAGAGGTTTAATAAATGAACAAAGAAGATAAATTAATTTTAAACGGACACGAATTTACATCACGATTTATTTTGGGCTCGGGAAAGTATTCGCTTGAACTTATAAAAGCGGCGGTTGAAAATGCCGGAGCGGAGATTATAACTCTTGCCCTAAGACGTGCCGTAGGCGGTGACGTTGCGAATATACTTGATTACATACCAAAGGGCGTAACACTTTTGCCGAATACCTCCGGTGCGAGAAATGCCGATGAGGCAGTAAGAATTGCAAGACTTGCAAGAGAAACAGGCTGCGGTGACTTTATAAAAATTGAGGCGATAAGGGACACTAAATATCTTTTGCCTGACAATTACGAAACTTTGAAAGCGACTGAAATTCTTGCGAAAGAAGGATTTGTTGTAATGCCGTATATGTATCCGGATTTGAATTTTGCGAGAGATTTACAAAATGCGGGTGCGGCTTGTATAATGCCGTTAGGCTCACCGATAGGGTCAAACAAAGGTCTTTGCACAAAGGAATTTATAAAAATTCTTATTGACGAAATCGATTTGCCGATTATTGTTGATGCAGGTATAGGCAGACCGTCACAGGCTTGTGAGGCAATGGAAATGGGCGCGGCGGCAGTTATGGCAAATACGGCGATTGCGACAGCCGGTGACGTGCCGAAAATGGCACAGGCATTTAAAAAAGCAATAGAGGCAGGACGTGAATCGTATCTTGCAGGCTTTGGTGATGTGGTTGAAAAGGGTGCGAGAGCGTCATCGCCGCTTACGGGATTTTTACACGATTAATTTTGAAAGGTTACGAAAATGAAAGAAAGAACAAATCATATGGAATATATGGAGGGTATGGAGGTTATCGACTCTACTCTGCTTGATGAAGTCATATCGGCTATGGACGCGTATGACTATGATAAATATACGGATAAAGACGTGGAAAATGCACTTTCTCACGATATACTTACAACGGAAGACTTCGCGGCACTTCTTTCACCGGCGGCACTTAACCACCTTGAAGAAATGGCACAAAGAGCGCAAATTGAAACAAGAAAACATTTCGGAAATTCTATTTCGATGTTTACGCCTTTGTACATAGCAAATTACTGTGAAAACTATTGTATTTACTGCGGTTTTAACTGCTATAACAAAATTCGCCGAGCAAAACTTTCGGAAGAAGAAATTGAAAAGGAAATGCAGGAAATCGCGAAAACAGGCTTACAGGAAATTTTACTTTTGACAGGTGAAAGCCGAAAAATGTCAGACGTCGAATATATCGGCAATGCTTGTAAAATCGCGAAGAAATATTTTAAGGTTGTCGGTGTTGAGGTTTATCCAATGAACTCTGACGAATACGCACATCTGCACAAGTGCGGTGCCGATTTTGTGACGGTATTCCAAGAAACCTATAACAGCGACAAATACGAAACATTGCACCTTGAGGGACACAAAAGGATATTCCCGTATCGTTTTTATGCACAGGAAAGAGCGATACTAGGCGGTATGCGTGGCGTGGGATTTGCGGCACTTTTGGGATTGGACGATTTCAGAAAAGACGCTTTCGCAACGGGTATGCACGCATATTTGTTGCAGAAGAAATATCCGTATGCGGAAATTGCGTTTTCTTGTCCGCGTTTAAGACCGATTATAAATAACGACAAAATCAATCCGAAAGACGTACACGAACCACAGCTTTTGCAGGTAATATGTGCGTACAGAATATTTATGCCGTTTGCGAGCATAACAATTTCAACGCGTGAATGTGAGAGGTTCAGAAATAATATTATTAATATTGCCGCTACAAAAATAAGTGCCGGAGTTGACGTTGGTATCGGCGGTCATTCGGGTGAGAAAAAGGGTGATGAACAATTTGAAATTTCAGACCCGAGAAACGTTGAAGAAGTGTATAAAGCGATTGAGGAGCAGGGCTTACAGCCGGTAATGAGTGATTATATCTATGTTTAATATTGTATGCGTGACGCACAGAAAACTTTGCGAAAACTTTTTTAAAAGGGTGGGGGAGCTTTATGAAAATAATGTTCCTGTAATACTCAGAGAAAAAGACTTGTCGGAAAGTGAATATGAAGAACTTGCGAAAAAAGTTATTGAAATTTGTCCGAATGTGATACTTCATTCATATATTAATGTCGCAAAAAATCTCGGTGTCAAGAAAATACATTTGCCGCTGCGTTTGATGAACGAAAATGCAGAGAAAGAATTTGAAACGGTCGGTGTATCTGTTCATTCGGCAGATGAAGCAGTGCTTGCAGAAAAAATGGGTGCAACGTATGTGACGGCAGGTCATATTTTTGCGACAGACTGTAAAAAAGGTCTTGAGCCGCGCGGCATAGAATTTTTGAAAAATGCAGTATCGTCCGTCGATATTGATGTTTACGGTATCGGCGGTATTTCGCCCGAAAATATCGGCAAAATACAGAATACCGGCGCAAAGGGCGCTTGTATAATGTCGGGGTTTATGAAGTGCGATAATGTGAAAAAATATTTGGACGAAACATACAAAAACCTATTGAAAAAATAAACCGATTAATATATAATAAATATATAGTGTGAAATTTACACACAAAACAGAGTATTATGTATTTAAGGAGAGAAAACCAATGAAATCAATTAAAGAATATGAATTTTGGTTTGTAACAGGAAGTCAACATCTTTACGGCCCTGAAACTTTGGAACAGGTTGCAAAGGATTCACAGGCTATGGTGGACGGTCTTAACGCGTCAGGCAAAATGCCTTGTAAGATTGTGTACAAGCCGACAGTGAAAACTCCTGCTGAAATTAAAAAAGTTTTCAAAGAGGCATCATATGATGATAAATGTGCCGGCGTAATTGCTTGGATGCACACATTCAGTCCGTCAAAGATGTGGATAAACGGTCTAAAGGACTTCAAAAAGCCTTACTGTCATTTCCATACACAGTTTAATCGTGAAATTCCTTGGAATGAAATCGATATGGACTTTATGAACCTTAATCAGTCTGCACACGGTGACAGAGAACACGGATTTATCGGTTCAAGACTTAGAATGGCGAGAAAGGTTATCGTAGGTTATTGGGAGGACGAAGAACCTCAGACAAAGCTTGCAAATTGGATGAGAAGTGCTTGCGGTTATGCAATCAGCCAAGAGCTTAAAATGGTACGTTTCAGCGATAATATGCGCCAAGTTGCCGTTACAGAGGGTGATAAGGTTGAGGCTGAAATCAAGTTCGGTTGGGACGTTGAATACAGACCAATCGGCGATATTGTTGACATTTTGAATGAAGTTACAGAGGCTGAAATCGATGCAAAAATGGCTGAATATGAAAGCCGTTATACAATGGATACGGATAATATTGACGCTGTTCGTTATCAGGCGAAAGAAGAAATCGCTATAAGAAAAATGTGTGAACAGTTTGATTACAGTGCATTCGTTACTCACTTTGATACATTGCACGGTCTTGACCAACTTCCGGGTCTTGCTGCACAGAATATGATGGCAGACGGTTACGGTTTCGGTGCCGAAGGTGACTGGAAAGTTGCCGCTATGGACGTTATAATGAAGTCGATGGCTGAGGGCATGACAGGCGGTACTGCATTTATGGAGGACTATACATACCATCTTGAAAAAGGTAATGAACATATTTTGGGTGCGCATATGCTTGAAGTTTGCCCGCTTGTTGCGGCAGATAAGCCGAAAATTCAGGTACATCCTCTTGGTATCGGCGGTAAGAGCGATCCTGCAAGACTTGTATTTGACTCAAAGAACGGTGACGCAATCGTTGCTTCGCTTGTTGATATGGGTGGCAGAATGCGTTTAATCGTAAATGATATTAAGGCTTGTAATCCGTTAAAGCCAATGCCTAAATTGCCTGTTGCGGGTGTAATGTGGAAACCGCTTCCGTCACTTGCTGTTTCGGCTGAATGTTGGATTAAAGCCGGCGGTGCTCATCACAGCGTTCTTTCATATGACGTTACTGCTGAAATGATGAAAGACTGGGCTGAAATGATGGGTATTGAATTCCTACATATCGGCGAAAATACAACAGTTGAAGATTTTGAAAAAGAAATTTTCTGGAACGATATTGCTTATAAATTAAAGTAAATAACATTATAAAAGGCGAGCCGTTAGGTTCGCCTTTTTGTGTGCTATTTTTCACTTACCACAATTGTCGGAAGTGACATTTCACTGTATTGAGTTGAAATAATGCTGTTTTTTGCAATTCTTGAATACAGACCGGCAAGTTTGCCGTTATACATGTACATACCCGTTATATTGCTGTACTTTTTATATTTTGCATTTTCATCGTGGGTGATGTCGATATTCCAAGTTGCATATGGGGTACAGTATTCTTGAAGTAAGTAGTGATTATCAACGTTACTCAAAACTTCTTCTTTCCACGCGTGGTCACTCATACCCTCAACACCTGCATACACGCCTTTTGACGCGTACGAATCTTCAGGTTTTATGACCCATTTATCCTTTGTATTAAGAACATCGTGTTTATCAATTTCTTCTTGTGTAAGTGACGCGGTGTACGGAATGTGATCTTTGACGTACTGCTTTTCTTCATCGGTAAGGAATGCGGAAGTCATATCATCGTGAAGTACCTTAAACACAATTTTATTATGAATAACCTGTGTTTTAAAATCACCGATAAGGCACACATCATTATTTTCGGCAGCCTTTATGAACGGCTGAACTTTATCGTAATTACGCATAATATCGCAAGTCACTGCACGGCGGTAGATTGCGTTGATTTGTTTGCCGCTTGGTGAAAGAAGTTTGCCGTTTTCGTATGAAAGGTCGGTGATTTCACATATTTCACACGTTAAACCGCTGTCCTCAAATGCTTTTTGGAATGCGGTAAATTCACGGCTTATGTCACCGCCGAAAAAGTCGACTATTGCAATATGCGGATTTTCTACCGCTCTGTCGTATGTACGGTAAATATCCATAAATGCTTTAACCCATGAATTAAACAATTCATATGTTCTCACATTGTATTTTTCGGTAAACTTATCAAAAGTGCTTGTAAGACGAATGGCTTGGTTAAGCTCCTTATCCTCATTCATTGCACTTGAGCCGTCCGCGTTAAATTCGCAGAACTTAAACGAAAAATCGCCCTCATTAAAAAATATATCTATTCTTGCGATAGGCAAGGCACATTCATAGTGATTTGGACGAAGAATTAGCTTTTCCAATTTTTCGTCAAAACCGAAAAGCTTTCTGTATTCGGCATTAGTTTGATATTCATGAATAACTTTTTCAAGTATTTTGTACATACTTTCGGCGGCTTTTTTGAAGTATGCCGCCATTTCTTCCGTAAACATTTTCGGCATATAAAGCGTGTGTACAAAATAGCCGTGATAACGTGCCGTTGAAGTTTTGATATATTCCTGTTGCTTTTTTGCGCTTTGCAGACTTTCCGCAAAATTATCGTCTACAAGTTTTTTATAAAATTCCTCTGCCTTTTGCAAGGTTAATCGTCTCCTTTAATGTTTGTTTGTTGTCTATAAGCTGTTTAAGCGGAAGAAGATATTCTCTGTCGCTTGAATCAAGTGCGTTATATGCTGCACTGCACAATTTCATAGCCAACGTATGTGCGTCGGTTCCGTAAACTTCGGCATTATAACCCTTTAATATTATATTGTTCTTTGCCTGAGTAATGGCACTTAGTGAAACATCAAGTGAAAAGTCAGACATAAAAATACCTTTGATAAGCGTTGCATAAGCTAAAACATACTTAATCGGCATACTGTCGGCAGGTCTGATTTCAATATACTTTTTAAGTCTTACGTCAGGGAAGAACATAGAAAGAAGATGCTCCGCTATGCTTTCGTTAATAGGAGTATCTTTGTAAATATCGCATATTTTTTTATCGGCGGTAAATTCTATATCGTCACCGTTTACAGTGAGTATAGCCGGTGAATTGTAAATGTATTCGGCATATTTCTTGAATGAAAAATCACTGTCAAGCACTGTCGGAACAATACCGCAACGGTCATTGTCAACATCATTCCAAATATATGTTCTCAACGTATTTCCCAAAAAATGCTTGCCCTCAAAAACAGGTGCGTTGTCGCATATAAGTGAAAGAATAGGGCTTATTATGTTTGCTTTTTTGAATTTTTGAACGCAGTCTTTTTCATCGGCGAAGTCAATAGATACCTGTGCAGACGCGGTACCGCGCATCATATTTATTCCGCGTGTGCCGACCGATTTAAAGTATTTGTTCATATATTCATAACGTTTTTTCGGGATAAGCGATATATCCTTTGCTTTGTTTTTAGGCATATAACCGAGTGTTGTAAGTCTGTATGAATATTTATCAAGTATGGGATTTATCACCGATAAAAATTCGCCGTAAATATTTTCAATCTCACAAATGTTTTCAGTCGGTTTTATACTGATTTCAATTTGTGCACCCGGTTCAAGAGTGATGTTGTATTTATCACACGAAAGACCGATAAGAAAACCTTCGCTGTAAACGTGTTTGGAGAAGTTTTGCGCAAGCTGTTCGATTATATTTTCAACACCGTTGATATACGGCACACAATCGCCGTTTTTGTCAATTACAAAATGCTCAAGCTCAACTCCGACTGCATTTGAATTACGGCCTTTTGAGCCATCGGCTATATAATTTGTAAGTACATTAATATTATTATCGTAAATATCCATAAATCCCTCAATCAGCAAAATACAGACGGTACTTTTATAAGCTGTTCGATTTGAACGTCACCCTCTGTAAGCGGTTTGATGTCCTCAAGAAATTGAAGAAAATGCTTTGCATTGTTGTGCTGCTCTATTGCAGTGTCGTTAAGCCATTCTTCGATGAATGTAAATTTTGTTGCATCTTCTCTGCTTTGGTATATCTTGTACGCAAGATTGCCTTTTTCCTTGCGTGTATCACGCACTACATTGACAGCACATTTTTTGAATTCGTCAACACTGCCGTTAAGTACGTTGAATTTTGCTATTATAGTAATCATATTAATTTCAACTCCTTAATATAGATATTTTTATTATACCATATTAGTGCAATTTTTACAAGACCAATAAATAATGATTGACGGAAAAAATTATAAGTGATATAATTAATAGGTTAGTATAAAGCTTTGAAAGGACATATTTACTTATGGATAAGAATAAATTTATAAAAGATAATTTCGGTATATCGGACAAGACGCTTAAATTGGTAAGTGAGGCGGAGGAGAGTATCAAGGAGCAGTTTAAGCATATAGAGAATATTTGTGAAATAAATCAGCTTAGAGTTATGAAAGCATTTGCGGACAATCGTGTATCTGACAGTCACTTTGTTGCTACGACAGGCTACGGTTATGACGATTTGGGCAGAGATACGCTTGACAGAGTATATGCGGATATTATGGGTGCGGAGGACGCACTTGTACGTCACAATTTCATATCTGGTACGCATACCATCTCAACCGCACTTTTTGCTGTTTTAAGACCGAATGATATACTTGTTTCGATAACAGGCAAGCCGTATGACACGCTTGAAGAAGTAATCGGAATACAAGGTGAGGCGGGTAACGGCTCACTTAAAGATTTCGGTGTAAAATATGTTCAGATTGATTTAAAGCATGACGGAACACCTGACCTTGAACAGATTAAATTTACTCTTACTCATATGAATGTAAAAGCCGTTACAATACAGCGTTCAAAGGGGTACGGCTGGCGTCCGACATACAGTGCAAAGGATATAGGCGCACTTATAGAATTTGTAAAGGAAATTTCGCCTGAAACTATTTGTATAGTTGACAACTGTTACGGTGAATTTGTCGAAACGGAAGAGCCTACCGCATACGGTGCAGACCTTATAGCAGGCTCACTTATAAAAAATCCGGGTGGCGGACTTGCTCCGACCGGAGGATATATTGCAGGTAAACAGAAGTACGTAGAGCTTTGCGCATACCGTCTTACTTCTGTCGGAATCGGCAAGGAGGCAGGTGCGTCACTCGGTTTTAACAGACAGATGTATCAAGGCTTGTTTATGGCACCGCACGTTGTGTCACAGGCTTTAAAAGCAGCAGTGCTTTGCTCGGCGGTATTTGAGAAACTCGGCTTTGAGGTTGACCCAAAACCTAACGAAATCAGACACGATATAATTCAATCAATAAAATTCGGTGATCCCGACAAAGTTACAGCATTTTGTCAGGGAATACAAAAAGGTGCACCGGTGGACAGCTTTGTTACACCTGAACCTTGGGATATGCCGGGATATTCGTCACAGGTAATTATGGCGGCAGGTGCATTTGTACAGGGTGCGTCGATAGAATTATCGGCTGACGCACCTATAAAACCGCCGTACATTGCATATATGCAAGGCGGTTTGACATACGAAAGCGCAAAACTCGGAATAATGGTTGCTGCTGATAAAATGATTAGAAAGGAATAAAAATATGAGTCTTAATTTAAAGCAAAATGTAAAATGCCCTAAGTGCAGTCAAATGAGTGAAGTTACTGTATGGAACTCGATTACGGTTAAGGACAGTGAAGATTTAAAGCATGACTTGCTTACGGGTAAGGTGAATATGTTCCGTTGTCCGTCTTGTTCGTACTCGGCACTTATGCCTACACCTATGCTTTATCACGATGAAGATAAGCGTCTTATGATTTCATTTTCACCGTGTGACGATGTTGTTTTGAAAAGTCAGCTTTTTGACAATGTTCAGAAATCGTCAAAAGAATCTGGCGAACTTGACAAACTTGAGGGGTATAATTTACGTTTTGTAACCGATTATAATGAATTGCTTGAAAAAATTCTTATCTTTGATAACGATATGAACGACAAGACTATGGAGGTTATAAAACTTATGGTATTGTCGCAGGACTTGGAAAAGGCAGAGCAGAGAGTTTGCCGTTTCGGAAAGTGTCAGGATGAAGTGATAGAATTTATGATATACGACACAATCGAAAATCAAACATACACATCAAAAGTGCCTAAAGAAACATACGACACAATCCATAAACAACTTCTTGAATCGGGTATGAAACCGTACAGCTTCGGTTGGGAAATGGTTGACGCGTCATATGCGACAAGACTTTTAAACGGGTTTAACAACTGATGGACAGAGTACTTGAATATGAAATTCCGTCAGAATATGACGGAGCGAATATAACGACTGTTTTAAAACAGCATTTTAAAATTTCAACCAATCTGATTAAGGACTTAAAGAAATACAAAGAGGGAATACAGGTAAACGGAGAACACAAACGTGTTGTGGATTTGGCGGCAAAGGGCGATATTTTAAAAATAACAATTCGTGACACTGCGTCCGAAAATATTGTGCCTACCGATATTCCGCTTGATATTGTGTATGAAGACGAGGACGTGCTTGTTATAAACAAACCGTCGAATATGCCGACTCACCCGTCAATGGGAAATTACGAAAATTCGCTTGCAAACGGTGTGATGTATTATTACAAAAGCAAGGGCGAGGAAAGAGTTTTTCGTGCGGTAAACCGTCTTGATAAAGATACTTCGGGACTTATGGCTGTTGCAAAAAATTCATACATGCACGCAAGATTGGGTGAAGAAATACAGAAAAAAGAATTGAAACGAAAATATATGTGTATCGTGTGCGGTGATGTAGAACGTGACGGAACGGTTGACGCACCGATAAGACGTGCCGACGGAAGTGTTATAAACAGAATTGTAGCACCTGACGGACAGAGAGCCGTAACACATTACAGAGTTGTAAAACGTTACGGAGAGTATACATTGCTTGAAATGGAGCTTGAAACGGGGCGTACGCATCAAATTCGTGTGCATATGGCATATATCGGTCATCCGCTTGTAGGCGACTGGCTTTACGGAACGGAGGACCATAATATTGCAAAAAGACAGATGCTACATTCGTGCTATCTTTGCTTTACGCATCCGATAACAGGTCAAATAATGGAGTTTAAAGACGAAATGGCAGAAGATATGAGAGCTTTTATCGAAAAACTTTCGTAAAATCATTGAAAAAACAGTAAAGTTATGATATGATAACATATATGTATTAATATTTTAATGTGTTGAACTAAATTTAAGAGGTGATATAATGGCTTACAAAGTAGTTAAAAAGAATGTGCTTAATCCGCAAATCTTTTTAATGGAGGTTGAAGCTCCATTGGTTGCGAAGAAAGCAGAGCCGGGACAGTTCATCATTTTGAGAATTGATGAATACGGCGAAAGAGTTCCGTTTACAATCGCAGATTTTGACAGAGAAAAGGGAACAGTTACAATTATCGTACAAATCGTAGGCAAGACAACAAAGGACCTTGCACAGGTTGAAGAAGGAGAAGAAATTCTTGACTTTGCCGGACCTTTGGGAACACCTACACCGCTTGAAGGTCTAAAGAAAGTTGCGGTTATCGGCGGCGGTCTTGGTACAGCTATAGCTTATCCGCAAGCTAAGAAACTTCATAATCTTGGTGCCGACGTAACGGTTATCACAGGTTTTAGAAACAAGGATTTAGTTATTCTTGAAGATGAACTAAAGGAAGTTTCAAACAAGCTTATCGTTGCAACAGACGACGGTTCAAACGGAAATCAAGGCTTTGTTACAGATATGCTAAAAAAAGAAATCGAAGCAGGCGAAAAGTTTGACGAAGTAATCGCAATCGGTCCGCTTGTAATGATGAAATTTGTCTGTAAGCTGACAGAACAATACAACATTCCTACAACAGTTTCAATGAACCCTGTTATGATTGACGGTACTGGTATGTGCGGCGGTTGCCGTGTAATAGTCGGCGGAGAAACAAAGTTCGCTTGCGTGGACGGCCCTGACTTTGACGGTCACAAGATTGACTGGGATACTGCTATGAAACGTGGCAGAATGTTTAAGGATTATGAAGAAAAATCATGCAAAGAAGGTCACTGCAGAATAGGCAGAACCAATCATCAAGACTGATTAAGGGAGGATTTTTAATATGCCAAATATGAGAATGGACAAAAATCCGATGCCGGAGCAATGTCCTAATGTAAGAAACAAGAATTTCCTTGAAGTAACAACAGGTTATACAGAGGAAATGGCAATAGACGAGGCACAGAGATGTCTTAACTGTAAACATAAGCCTTGTATGCAAGGCTGTCCTGTAAGCGTTAAAATCCCTGAATTTATCGCGTTTGTTGCAAAGGGTGAATTTGAAAACGCTTATAAGAAGATTAAGGAAACAAATGCACTTCCTGCTGTTTGCGGCAGAGTATGTCCGCAGGAAAAGCAGTGTGAATCAAAGTGTGTAAGAGGTATCAAGGGCGAAAGCGTCGGTATCGGCAGACTTGAAAGATTTGTTGCCGACTGGCATATGAAGAATGTCAAGGAAGAAATTGAAAAGCCTGTTTCAAACGGTAAGAGAGTTGCAGTTGTAGGAAGCGGTCCTTCAGGACTTACAGTTGCGGGCGACCTTGCTAAAAAGGGTTACGAAGTAACAATTTACGAGGCATTCCATACAGCAGGCGGCGTTTTGATGTACGGTATTCCTGAATTCAGACTTCCAAAGGATATTGTGCAAAAGGAAATCTCTAACCTAAAGGAAATGGGCGTTGACATCGAAACTAACGTAGTTATCGGTAAGACACTTACTGTTGACGAATTGTTTGACGAAATGAATTTTGATGCGGTATATATCGGCTCAGGTGCAGGTCTTCCTCACTTTATGGGTATCGAGGGCGAAAGCCTTAACGGTGTATACAGTGCAAATGAATTCTTAACAAGAATTAATCTTATGAAGGGTTATAAGTTCCCTGAATACGATACACCTGTATATGTAGGTAAAAATGTTGCGGTTCTTGGCGGCGGTAACGTTGCTATGGACGCTGCAAGATCGGCAAAGCGTCTTGGTGCTGAAAATGTATATATCGTTTACAGACGTGGTAAGGAAGAACTTCCTGCAAGAGCGGAAGAAGTATTCCACGCAGAAGAAGAAGGTATCGAATTTAAACTTCTTCAAAATCCGACAAAGATTCTTGGCAACGAGGACGGTTGGGTAAACGGTATGGAAGTTATCAAGATGGAACTTGGCGAGCCTGACGACAGTGGCAGAAGACGTCCTGTTCCTATCGAGGGCAGTGAAGAAATTATTGACGTAGATACAGTAGTTGTAGCTATCGGTCAAACTCCGAACCCACTTATCAGAAAGACAACAAAAGGTCTTGATACAAATAAGAGAGGTTGTATCATTGCTGATGAGGAAACAGGTAAAACTTCAAAAGAACATGTATATGCCGGCGGTGACGTTGTAACAGGTGCCGCAACAGTTATTCTTGCAATGGGTGCGGGTAAAGCCGCAGCTGCTGCAATAGATGAAGAACTAAGCAAGTAAAAATAATGGCGACAGTCATGAAAATGCACTCTTTACGGAGTGCATTTTTTGTACTTAAATTGTGTAATTTTCTATTTAGACCTTGAAAAAAAACGCTATATGTAGTAGAATATTTAGAGAAATAATTAAATTACGGAGGCAGTCTTATGAAGGTAATAGCTGCAACAAAAAACAAAGGGAAAATAAGAGAAATGCAAGAAATTCTTGCACCGCTTGACATTGAAATCGTATCACAACAAGAGCTTGGAATTGATGTTGATGTGGAAGAAACGGATGACACATTTGTAAAAAACGCACTTATTAAGGCAAGAGCGGTTGCTATGGTTTGCGATTATCCTATCCTTGCGGATGATTCAGGCATATGCGTTGAGGCACTAGGCGGTGCGCCGGGTGTCAGAAGTGCAAGATATGCCGGTGACAATGCAACGGACGAGGACAGAATTAACAAACTTTTAACGGAACTCGGCGACAACGAAAACCGCAGAGCAAAGTTTGTGACGTCGGTAGCGTTTATAATGCCTGACGGTACGGAAATAACCGCTGAGGGTGAAGTAAAAGGCACGATAACAAAAGAGCCTAAGGGTGAAAACGGATTTGGATATGATCCGATATTTTTGTCTGACGAACTCGGTAAAACATTTGCCGAAAGCAGTGACGAAGAAAAAAATTCAATCAGTCATCGCGGACGTGCATTGAAAAATCTGTATGATAAGTTGAAGAAAATGAATTAAATATAAGAAAGGTAACAGATTGCTATGATGAATGATATATATTTGGAATACATACTAAAGAAGAAAAAAACAGGCGGACAAAAGGCGATTATCGCAGTTATAATTTTTGCGGCGATTATTGTATCGGTGGCTTTGCTATTACTTATTTTTGCAACGGCTACTGCACTTTCGGGCACTCAATTCGGTTCATTTTCATTTAGTATCGGACTTGTGCTTATAGCATTTGCGTGGTACGGTGCGTATTTGCTTATGAGTATGCAAAATATTGAGTACGAATATATACTTACAAACAGCGAAATTGATATTGATAAGATTATGTCAAAGAAAGCAAGAAAAAGAATTGCGAGTTTTGACTTTAAAGAAATAAATATTTGTGCGAATATCAATGATAACGAGCATAATCACGATTATAAAAACGTAACAGTAAGCAAAACTTTTGACGTTACGGGCGACAAGTCGAGAGGTAATGTTTACTTTGTTGATTACAGCCAAGACAGTGAAAATTACAGAGTATTGTTCCAGCCTACATCAAAGATGATTGAATCAATCAAGAGATTTAATCCGAGAAATGTATTTGTAATGGAGGACTAAAATATGAAAGCGTGTTTTGCCTCTGAAATGAGAGGCGTGGACAAGGCGGCAAGCGAAATCGGCGGAATACCGAGTATTGTGCTTATGGAAAATGCCGCTATGGCTTGTGTGGAAGAACTAAAAAAAGACTTTGCAAACCTTTCGGAAAAATCGGTCGCGGTATTTTGCGGAAAAGGCAATAACGGCGGTGACGGTTTCGCAATCGCAAGACATCTGTACAATATGGGCATTGATGTGGCGGTTTATTTGGTATGCGGAAATGAATTTAAAGGCGACGCAAAAATTAATTTTGATATAATCAAGAGAATGAATATCAACATTGATGTCATTTCGGATATAGAAGATTTGAAATATATAGTGCGTTCGTATGACATAATTGTTGACGCAATTTTCGGAACAGGCATAAGCGGAACTGTACGTGGAATAAGTTATGACGTTATAAGTGAAATTAATGATAACGCAAAGTATATAGTGGCGGTTGACGTCCCGAGCGGGATTAATTCCGACAGTGGCGAAATTTGCGGTGTATGTATAAAGGCTGACAAAACAGTGACTTTTGCGGCTTACAAAGTCGGTATGCTTATGTTCCCTGCGGCTGATTATGTAGGGAAGGCAGCGGTTAAGAATATTTCAATTCCGGACTATATAATTGACGGACAGAATTTGAAAATTAACGTAATTGACGATAAATTTGTGCGTTCAAATTTTCCTAAACGTGAAAACAATTCGCAGAAAGGAGATTACGGTAAGGTACTTGTTATAGCAGGTTCTGCTGGAATGACAGGCGCGGCATATTTGTCATCACAAACTGCCGTTACAACAGGCAGCGGACTTGTTACTCTTGCAGTACCGAGCAGTCTTAACAGTGCCATGGAGGCAAAAACGACAGAAGTTATGACAGTGCCGTTAAGCGACAGAAACGGGCGTATTTCAGCTAACGCAATTGACGAAATTTTAAAGTGTGTCGATAAGGCTGATACGGTGCTTATAGGCCCGGGATTGGGAAGATGTGATGATGTTTCGGAAGTTGTTGAAAGTGTGCTTGAATATTCAAAAGTTCCCGTTATAATCGATGCAGACGGAATAAATGCCGTAGCGGAAAATATGAAGGCTTTAAGCAGTTGCACTTGCCCTGTGATATTTACACCGCATACGGTTGAAATGTCACGTTTAACGGGACTTGAGAGGGAATATATTGAGGATAACAGACTTGTTACCGCAAAGGAGTTCGCGGAGGAAAACGGAGTCACTTTGATTTTAAAAGGACATCATACGATTGTAACAGGTCAGGACGGAGAACAATATATTAATATTACAGGCAATTCAGGTCTTGCAACAGGCGGCAGCGGTGATGTGCTTGCCGGAACGGTTGCGTCACTTGTATCAAGAGGTATAAACGAAACCGTTGCGTCAGCTATGGCGGTGTACATACACGGTTTGGCGGGTGATATTGCCAAAGACAAGTATGGAATCGAGTCCGTAACCGCGTCTAAAGTTATGGAGTGTATTCCGTGTGCTTTAAGACAAATATTACAAGTAGAAAATTAAATGGCTATATGCTATAATTAATAAGAACTGAATTAAATCTCTCACAGCAATGTGGACGATTTTCATTCGGAAAAGGAGTAGTATAACAATGGATAAAAGAACTTGGGCAGAGGTTGACCTTGACGCAATAGCTCATAACATAAAGGAAATAAGAAAGATAACAAATCCGAATGCAAAAATAATGGCGGTAGTAAAAGCCGACGCATACGGTCACGGATTTTTGGAGGTTGCAAAAACGCTCCTTGCAACTACCACAACACCGGCAGGTGGCACAACTACCACAACGGCGCAGACCGTCTTGCCGTAGCGGTTTTGCAGGAGGGTAAACAGCTTAGAAGCCGTGGCGTAACCGTGCCGATTTTGATACTTGGTGCAAGCGGTGAAGAAGCTGTTGAAGATTTAATCAATTTTGATATAACACCGAGTGTATTCACATATGAATTTGCAAAAGCACTTTCTTATGAGGCTGAAAGAAAAGAAAAAGTTACGAAAATTCATATCAAAATTGATACAGGAATGAGCCGTATAGGTTTTCTTGCCGGAGAAAATAATGAAGAAATTGTAGACGAAATTATAAAAATATCAAAACTGCCTTATATTGAAATCGAAGGTATATTCTCACATTTTGCAACATCTGACGAGTACGATAAATCGTATACACTTTTGCAATACGGACGTTTTATGGATGTTTGCAGCAGACTTGAAGAAAAAGGACTTAATATTCCGATTAAGCATATTTGCAACAGTGCCGGAATAATGATGTATCCTGAAATGCACCTTGATATGGTGCGTCCGGGTGTTATTTTGTACGGAATGTATCCATCTGACGAAGTGGATAAGTCAAGACTTGACCTAATTCCCGCAATGACGCTAAAATCAACAATAACACATATAAAAGAAGTTGAACCGGGCAGAGGGGTAAGTTATGGAAAAGAGTACATAACCGATAAGAAAACCAAAATTGCAACAGTACCTATCGGTTATGCTGACGGATATTTAAGAAAGCTTGCAAAGCATGGTAAGATGATCGTTGACGGTGTAAAAGTTCCTATTATCGGAAGAATTTGTATGGACCAATGTATGATTGATGTTACAAATGTCCATAATATTGATAAAGGCGATGAAGTAATCATATTCGGACGTGAAGGAGTAACCGTTGACGATTTGGCCGAGTGGCTTGAAACAATAAACTACGAGGTGTCATGCGTAATAGGTAAGCGTATCCCGAGAATTTATACAAAAGACGGAAAGGCGGTGAAGGTATTAAACTACCTTATGTAGTTGATAAACGGTTATCTTGAAAACTGAAAAAGGGGGCCTGATTGCTTTGTCACAAATCAAAAAATCCGATAAAAATAAACTTGTAGCCGAACTTGAAAAAGGTTATAAGGAAATGGCGGATATAAATCTTGAACTGGCACAAATGTGTTTGGAGGCGGATAACGAAAGTCTTTCGCTGTGTGAGGAAAAACTGACGGAGTGTGAGTAAATTGATTGTGAAAAGAGGAGATATTTATTACGCCGATTTAAGCCCGGTTGTCGGAAGTGAACAAGGCGGTATAAGACCTGTACTTGTTATACAGAACGACATAGGTAATAAATACAGTCCTACGGTGATTGCGGCGGCTATAACAAGCCAAATTAATAAGGCGAAAATGCCTACGCATATCGAACTTGCTGCAAAGGATTACGGACTTAATAAGGATTCTGTGATATTGCTTGAGCAAATCAGGACGATTGACAAAAGAAGATTACGAGAGAAAATAGGCCGTATAGATGACGGACTTATGGCAAGTGTTAATAATGCATTGTCAATAAGTTTCGGACTCGGCGGATTTTAAAAACCTCTTAATTATCGAAAATATGGGAGGTTTTAATATGGATAGAAAAATAACGTGTTATGTAGCATAGACGGCTACATATAAAAAGGTTATCGGCTAAAATGCCGATAACCTTTTTTCATTGTGTAGGGGTATATCTGTTTATAAAATCTGAATCAGTAACAAAAAATGAGGCTTTGAAAAAGCCTCATTTTTGCTGTCTTATTCTTCCGATGAAGTATCTTCTTCTGCTCCGCCTGCTGTATTTTCGCTTTCAGATGAGCCTGTATTGCCTTGTTCGTAATCAGTTCCGCCTGAATTTGACGAAGAACTGCTGCCCGAATTTGTATCATAAGAACCACTGTTAGTACCCGAATTTGTACTTGACGAAGAACCGCTGTTAGTACTTGACGAAGAACCCGAATTTATACCTGAAGATGTATTTGAATTATTGCCGTTTTGATTTTCGTGCGTTTCCGAAGCCGCAGGATTTACTGTAGGCATAACGCTTGGAGTATTAACCGGTGCAACCGTTGATAGAGGTGTTTGCGTTGGTTTATTACGTCTGCTTGCGTGTGATGCGTCACAATATGCCTTTGGCTGTGTTCCTTCAACGAAGTAAGCGGTTGTGGTAGGGCAGGTGTCAGTTGCAAGCATACCGGAGTATTCGCATACCTGTGCCTCAACAACATTACTTGGCTTTGTGATTTCTTTAGGGTTAAGCGATTCGTGAATTTTTTCCATTACAAGATTCCATGCGGTAACTGTCGGATTGCCCGAAACACCTGCCGCTGAAATTGATGCGGGAGTATCGAAACCATACCAACAAGCACCTACATAATACGGTGTGAAACCAACAAACCACTTATCACAGTCATCATCGGTTGTACCTGTTTTGCCGTATGTTGAAATACCGCAGTCAAGCTTTGCGCCTTTACCTGTACCGACGCTGCTGTTTACAACGCCCGAAAGTAAATCAGCTGTAATGTATGCTGCCGCAGGACTGATAGCCTGACTTGTGCTTGATGTGTTTTCAAGAATAACCTGACCTGTTGAATCAAGTACCTTTGTGTAAGTATACGGCTTAATATATTTACCGCTGTTCACGAATGTACAGTACGCTCCCGCCATTTCTTCAACGGTTACACCTTGTGTAAGACCGCCGAGTGCAAGAGAACTGTAGTTTTTATCTTTTTCTTCAAGTGTTGTGATGTGGAATTTGTTTTGTAGGTAGTTGAATGAGTTTGTAAGGTTGACCATATCCAATACCTTTACGGCAGGAATGTTTGCCGAACGTGCAACCGCCTCTTTAATTGTCATATCGCCTAAGAAGTCGTTGTATGAGTTCTTTGGTTTCCACTTGTCGTTGCCGATTGTTATTTCTTCGTCTTTTACGGTATCGACTTCTGTGATTTTACCCATATCAACCGCCGGTGCGTAAACCGAAAGCGGTTTAATTGATGAACCCGGTTGACGTTTTGATTGAGTGGCTCTGTTCCAACCGCGAATATCAGTCTTTTCGCCAAGACCGCCTATAAGACCGCGAATTTTACCTGTGTAAGGGTCAATTATAATCATTGCCGATTGAGCACCCTTGCCTGTATAAGGGAAGTTAGACGTATTGGTAAATATGCCTTCCATTATATTTTGAATGTCGGGATCCATTGTTGAATAAATTTTCAAACCGCCGTTGTATACCTGTTGGGTTGCGAAATCTTCCGAGTAACCTTTTTGAGTCATAAGGTCGGCGATAACGTCATTTACAACTTGGTCAACAAAGTATGAAGTAATACGTCCTTGATTTTGCCTGTAAGCGTTGCTTACAACAAGGTCACTGCCTGATGCCTCTGCATATTCAGCGTCTGTGATATAACCGAGTTCACGCATTTTGCCGAGTACAAGATTACGTTTTTCGATATTCTTATCCGGATGTACAAACGGATCGTATTCTGATGGGAACTGTGTTATACCTGCGATTGATGCCGCTTCGGCAAGGGTAAGGCCGCTTGCGTCTTTGTTAAAGTAAGTGTTTGCAGCAGCCTCAACACCGTTACAGTTGTTAGCGAAATATACGATATTCAGATACATTGTAAGTATTTCGTCTTTTGTAAGCTGTTTTTCAAGCGCAACCGCACGCATCATTTCTTTGACCTTACGCGAAGGTGTATTTTCTTTTTCATTGGTTATATTTTTTATAACCTGTTGAGTAATCGTACTACCGCCATAGTTTGACGAGCCGATACCGACTTTTGAAAGTACCCATTTACCCGTTGCACCGAGTGTACGTTTTATATCAACACCGTGGTGCTTGTAGAAACGTTCATCCTCGATTGAAACGATAGCGTCTTTCATAACTTGAGGTATTTGCGACGAATCTACCCATATACGGTTAAAATCGGATTGTATTTGTTCCAGTTCCTGCGGATTGCCGGCGGCATCTTCGTAATATATAAATGAAGAATAATTCAAAGCAAGAGTTTGAATATTCATATCTTTAATTTCACGTGATACTGCGGCATACATTCCTATGCCCATACCGGATACAATTACAACTACCACAAAAATCGCAACAAAGAATGTAAGCCGTAAGCGTTTTCTGAATTGAATCTGTTTCGGAGTAAGCTGCTTTTTTTGCTTTTTCTTACTGCGGGAAGTTGTTTGAGTTCGGCGCCTTGACGGTACTTCTCTGTATGATGAAGAACTTGCCTGCGGTGATCTTGTAGGCTTTGTGGATGCCGCTTGTCTGCGACGTCTCGGAGCGCCTGAAGCTGACGAAGTTTTCATATCATACTCTTCCCAGTTGAAATTATCATTTGAGCCATATCCGGAGCTTGGTCTGTTTCTTCTGTTATTATCAGCCATAATATTTTCTCCTATCTTTTTTATTAAGATTGTAGACAAAATGTGAGAGTATGTCTACTTTGATTTCGGGGCTGTTAAAAGCCTCAATCTTTCTTTAAAGATAATTGCATA
>OGZL01000590.1_pt1 | contig 28419 bp, 30 predicted proteins | sample 1576761 | NCBI WGS metagenome assembly OGZL01 (sample SAMEA3541595, study PRJEB24748) | human gut metagenome | biome: human gut; feature: human-associated habitat; material: faeces | place: China | collected 2012
AGGCAGAAATAAACAACAAACCTTGTGAGAATCGACACAATATGGTAAAATATAACATACTAGAGCTTATTTTGCATAGTGGTTAGAATAGCGGGCTCATGGAAGGAGCGGTATCATATGAAGAATAAAGATTCGAAAGCAAGGATGCAGATGATTTTCGGGATACTTTTGTTTGCGTTTATTTTTATGGCAGAGTTGTATGCCATAGTCAATTTCCCGAAGATGTTTATTGTTCTGGCTGTTTTGGCAGCAGCAGATCTGATATGCCTGTATGTTGCAATCAGAGGCGTGATTTCAGTATATGAGACAAAATATGCCCGGAGAGAGGAACAGTATGAGAGTATTTTCAAGTCGGAAAAGGCATCATATCTCATGCTGAAAAAATATTTTGAGGAAATATCGGTGAAGCTTGCATATATGGAAGAGGCATCTAAGATTCCGACAGAGGAAATTGTCAATGCACAGAAGGGAATAGCGAAAGTAATTATCAAGCGGTCCCATGAGAATACCGATGCATTGATGAATTCATACGAACAGCTGATCGACCGGTTTGATACGTTCCAGAAAGGAATGGATGGGTTCGGTACAGTTGCGGGTGCTTATAAGGACGAGATTCTTTCAGCCTGTAAGGATGAAATTTCTTCGGTGCAGAAGGATGGAAAAGAACAGGAACATTCACAGGATAAAGAGATAGCCGCAAAGCTGCAGGAAATCATTATTGCAATGAAAGATATGGAACTGCGCCTGAATCAGACCATTATGAACAGTCAGAAAGTGGTTGTTTCCCAGCCGCAGGTTTCTGTACCTGTGGCAACACCTGTAGAGCCACAGCCGGCACCGCAGAATCATGTGGAAGAAATACAGGCAGAGCCGGAGATTTCACCAGAGCCGGAAGAAAGTATGGAGCCGGAGCCTGAGATTTCGCCGGATCTGGAAGAAAGTATGGAGCCGGAGCCTGAGATCTCACCGGAGCCGGAAGAAAGTATGGAACCGGAGCCGGAGATTTCACCGGAGCCGGAAGAAAGTATGGAGCCGGACCCGGAGATTCTGCCGGATATACCGGAAGGGGAGAGTTTTGAGCCGGAGGAAGAGCCTCCGGTCATGGCAGCGGATGAGATTATCCCGCCGGACCCGGAAGAATCCATTGAGGAAGCAGAAGAACTGGTAGAACCGGACCCGATTCCGGAGGATGCGATTGTTGAGGAAGCGAATGATGAGAACCTGCCGGAGGAAGAACTTTCGCCGATGCCGGATCTGTCCGATCCAAACCGCGCCATGAGCCCGGATGAAATAGCTGCCCTGTTTGCAAATATGGGCAATGACGACAATGCGGATAAAGCCGGGGAACCTGTCGAAGAAACGGTGGAACCGGAGGATATTCTCGAGCCGATTGAAGAGCCGGAAGCCGTAAAAGAAGCACCTCTTCAGCCGGAAGAACCGGCAGATCCCAATAAGGCATTAAGCCCGGATGAGATAGCTGCCCTGTTTGCAAGTATGGGAACCTGAAAAGAATAAAATAACAGGCAACGGACGCCATCTGTTCCACGTAAAAACGTGTGACAGATGGCGTTTTGCTATAAAAATGCCATACAATGAAAAAAAATAGTTGCATTTCTTTTCCATTGTGTTATACTTAGGTCGTTGCAATTTAATAGTTTAAAGCAGAGTAGACACATGTGCGTTAAGTGCCGGATGAACAGGGAGTTGTCACCCGGACGAAAAGAGAATCTTGCGGTACATGAGTCGCATCCCGCTGCATCCGAAGATAATATTATCTCCAGTTGTAGTACGGTGAGGTCTGCAAAGGAGGTAATTTTTTTATGAAAAAATTCGTTACTTTGTTCACCGATTCTTTCCGTGAATTAAAAGCGGTAAGAACCATCACTACCATGGCAATGCTTGCCGCAGTTGCTGTGATTCTAGGATTTTTCTCCATTGAATATGGACAGTTTATCCGTATCGGCTTTTCTGGTATTCCAAATGGTATCATTGATTATCTGTTTGGACCGGTAGTTGGAGGAATCTTTCATGGTGCGTTGGATATCATCAAGTATATGATGAAACCGACCGGACCATTTTGCCCGCAGTTGACACTGGTTGTCATTTTGGCAGGAATCCTGTATGGCTGCTTTTTTTACAAGAAAAAGCTTACCATATGGCGCGTATTGGCAGCGAAATTTGTAGTTATGCTGATCTGTAATGTGATTCTGACAACGCTTTGTCTGACCGTGTTATATGGACAGGCATTTATGGTGATTCTTCCGGCGCGTGCACTGAAGAATCTGATTATGTGGCCGATAGATTCGGTGATCTTTTTCGCTATTACGAAGGCGCTGGAACAGATTGGTCTGTTTCGGATGTTTCAGAAACCTGCACTGGCAAAATCCGCAAATATGCAGGGAAACTAAAACTTCATAAATAATAACAAAACCGTCCGAAATCTGAGATTCATCAGACTGCGGACGGTTTTTTGCAGATTCATTTATTTGCGAATGGGATGGGTGGCAATATGTTTTAAAATGCGGACAGCTGTCTGCATGCCTTCCACAGAGATGTGTTCGTATGGTCCGTGAAAACCGTAACCGCCGGTACCGAGATTTGGACACGGCAATCCCATAAAGGACAGTCTTGCGCCGTCTGTACCGCCACGGATCGGACGGGAGAGCGGTGTCAGACCTTCGGAGGCAATTGCCTGTTTTGCCAGATCCACGATTTCCATTTTATCTTCAATGACAGAGAGCATATTCTCATACGAATGTTCGATGTCGAGCGTGACGGTTTCCGGTCCATATTTCTGATTCATGGATTGTGCAACGTCACGCAGATTCTGCAGCCGTTTCTCAAATGTAGTTTTGTCATGGTCACGAATGATAAAGGAAAGGGTGGCGGAAGCCACATCTCCGGACATATCGGTCAGATGATAGAATCCTTCCCGGCCGTTGGTGTGTGCCGGCGTTTCCGCTTCCGGAAGCCGGGAAACAATTTCACATCCCACCAGTGCCGCATTGACCATAATGTCTTTTGCTTCGCCCGGATGAACATTTACACCTTTAATATGAAAGATGGCACTTGCAGCATTGAAATTTTCATAAGCCACTTCGCCCTCGTAATCGCCATCTACCGTATACGCGTAATCAGCCTGAAAGATCGAAAGGTCAAACAGATCTGCACCGGCACCGACTTCTTCATCCGGCGTAAAGCCGATCCACAGTTCTCCGTGAGGGGTGCCTTCTGCTATCAGTTCTTCGATGGCAGTCATGATTTCAGCAACGCCAGCCTTGTCATCCGCACCTAGAAGTGTGGTGCCGTCTGTAGTGATCAGTGTTCTTCCTTTTAAAGAAGTAAGGGATGGAAAATCGCTCACCTTTAAAACATTCTGACTGCCTTTTAACAGGACATCGCCACCGTCATAGTCGGGAATGATCTGTGGTCTGACATCCTTTCCGGAAAAATCCGGGGCGGTATCCATGTGAGCGATAAAGCCGATGGACTTACAGTTTTCCATGCCCGGTGTGGCAGGAAGCTTGGCATATACATAGCAGTGATCGGTGAGGAGTATATTGGTAAGACCGAGAGTTTCCAGTTCCTGCTTTAAGGCTTTTGCAAGCGTGAACTCACGCTCACTGCTTGGAATGTCACTGCAGGATTCATCGGAGGTTGTCCAATAGCTGACATATTTTAGTAATCTTTCTTCTACTTTCATGTTAAATTGTTCCTTTCAAATATGCTTTTAAAAAAATTTAAAAAAAATAAAAAAAGTGCTTGCTTTTTTAATACTCCTATTATATAATAACTCTTGTCTTAAGGAAAGACACAAAACAAACAATTTAAAAATGCGCGATTAGCTCAGCTGGCAGAGCACCTGACTCTTAATCAGGGTGTCCAGGGTTCGAACCCCTGATCGCGCACTAAACGATTTCAGTAACATTTTTAGATAAATGAAATTGCAAAAGAACTCTTGACGAACAATGTGATTCGTTGGGGGTTTTTTTATTGCAAAAAATAATGTATCTCAATTTCTTACCCGGGATCGAAGCCAGGAAAAGAAAATGAGATACAACACACTATACATGCAAAAGAGAAGCACGTAATGATTTATTCACTTTTAAAAAAAGATCAGCTTCAAACTTTGATTTCGACCAGAAATAACAAAAACCATCCACTGGATCAACAACCACATATTCATCAAGCATTACTGTAAACTCATCTAAACTCATAAAAATCCTCCTTAATAACCAGTTTTAAAGAATATCGAATCTAATCTGTATATATCGCTATGCAGCATTTTAGACTGCTGAGCAATATGAACATACATTTTTGTTGTAGCATAATCTGTATGACCTAACATCATACGCAAATATTCCAGATCACCACCACCAACTATAAATGATGTAGCAAATGTGTGCCGAAGCAAATGAGGATGTACACGCTCAATACCAGATTTTCTTTTGATCCGGGAAAAAAGCTGTTTAATAACATTCTCATTAATAGGACATGAAGTACCAACCTTAACAAAAACAGTAAAATCATCTCCCGGAGTATAAGAACGAAACTTCACAAGATAATGGTAAAGCATCCTTTTCAGCTTGGAGCACAGGAACACAGTACGAAATTTATCACCTTTACCTTTTACAGTTAAATAGTTAAGCTGAAAATTAATTCCCTTAAATGTAAGGGAAATCACATCACCCACACGAAAACCAGCATCAAGCATCAGATGGACTATACAAAGATTTCTAAGCCCGGATTCCGTTTTGATATTAAATAAACCGTCTATCAGGTCAACTTCCCATTCTGTAAGCGGAAGCACCGGAGCGTTATCCTTTTTCAGGAACTTAACCTTACGCAAAACATCCCCAGAACAATAACCCTCATCAATACAATAATTCAAAAAAACTTTTGCTGCACGAAAATAAGTATTCACAGAAGTATTCTTGCAACCAGTTCCACGGAGCTGACAGAGATATGCAAGCACCAATTCCCGGGAAATAGACTCACATTCCACCCGATCGGGTTCAAGATCTAACCGATCAGAAAGAAAATTCATAAACTTAGAAATGTTTTCCCGGTAATACACAATAGATTTATCTGAACAATAAGATTCACGATCAACAAGAAACAAGTTGTAAGCCATCTGTACATTCATAAAAATCCTCCTTATCTGGAGATATAACCACCACTTTGCAACATTCGCCTTTACTTTTCGGCTTTTTCATGTTATAACAAAGCTAAGAGTTGAAAATTATATCTCCGGTATCTTTATCTATCAACATAAGGTTACTGGAACGCTTAACAGCATTTTCCATTGTGTCCGTCAGTTCATTCGCATTGAATTGGCGGACTTTTTTTGTCTTATAGTTGTATGCATCATGTAGATCATTATCATTCAGCATACACAAAGCCTCAATGCAATCTGTTAAAGGATCATCAGCGTTAATACCACGGACATAAATTCCATAAGTAATAGCAGCCTTAACCGCCCGGGACTTAACCACTTCACTATTCAGTTTTCTTGTATATGTCCTGACTAAAGATCTGTCCTCTTCCGGAATAAATGTATCTGTAAGTTTGCAGCTCCGAAGTGCTTTCCAGAATGCACACAAGTCGCGCCGAGATTTATTTGAATCGTTTTTTCCGGGTTCGTGAGGTTCAACCAGACGAAAAACCTTGCTGGTAAGATAATCACAGATCAATTTCCGGTTATCCAGAAAATCATAAATACGTTTCCCGGTCAGCTTATCCGAGTTATCAAAAAAAGGAATAAGCTCATACGATTTCGTATGTTTCCGCATTACCTGATACTCAACATTCATAACTAGGTTTACAGCCGGAGTAAGCCGATCAGCCAGAGCACGGAGCGAATCCGGGGAAATCGTTTCTTCCTGCGACAGTATCCGGCGGCACTTCTCAACATAGTGTTTCTGTCTGCCATACTCCGCGTAAAACTGCAACCGACCAAGATCTAACGATTTCCAGCTATGTTTCAAAAATGCATATTCATAACAGTACATGTCATAGCGATTAATTAACCCATTAAAAAGCCACACCTTGAAAAACCATGGTTTATAACCTTTTTCAACCACTTCCTTGCTTTTCAGGTAAATACGTATAAAAATCTTCTGTGAACGTTTTCCCATAGCCAGATAGTCAATCTCAAAATCTTCCGATCCCTTTTTACTGGTATGCAAAACAGCATCTTTAAAACGATCCACACGCATTTTATAAAAATTCTCCGGACTGAAAAACTTTTCCGGACATTTTAAGTAATTAGAGTGCCAGCAGAAGTCCACGCGATTTTCCTGAACGAAATCAACTTCCAGTCCGAAATAATCCGCTATAGCCTTCACATACTCATATGACCGCTCATAAGCAAGTTTAACACCATACATCCAGAGCATATAGCTGCGGATCTGCACAACACACTCACAAGTGTTAGACTCTCCATTATCAGCCGAGTGCGGAACCTTTGGAGCAAAAAAGATATCAAACAGTTCCGGGCATTCCAGTTTTACGTTATAAAAAAAGGCATAACTAAACGGTGTATAGTTTAAAGCGTCAGGCATACCGGGAACAAAGAATGAAACAGAAGAATTGAAAGCGTTCTGATTATCCCATTCCCGGGAGAGCGCTTCAAACTTCCTGCGGAAGTCCTTCACCTTCATATCCTTGGAATCTGCCGTAAAATCCTGTTTAAATTTAACAGCATAATAAAATGTATCAATGTTATGTAAGAACTTTGTTTTCTTAAAATCGAACCAGTAAGTGTTTTCAACGTCATCAAACTCGTTGTATACATAGGTATCTTTTATAAGACGAACATCAATCAAAGTATCACTTCCTTCGTATAAATATTTTTTGGCGAAAAGCCCGTTTCGCCAAACGGCAAAATTGCCGTCAAACCCTGTAACCATCGGACATAAAAGAGAATTAGTTATGTAATTTGAGACCACGTATTACAGCCCCGTGGTCACACCCCGGGCAAGCCGCGCCGCGGGTCCCCCTCAATCCCCCGCGTCACAGCTTACCCGGGGCGTGCCGAACTTCGTTTGTATCTCAAAAAAATTTCCTGGTGCCGGAAACTGCAGGAAAAATGAGATACACAAAATAAATCAAGACAACTGTTTCTGATCCGGCGCGGAGAAAAGAGCATAAGTATCATAGATACCGCTATAACGTTTCTTGAACATAAAAAACTCAGATCCAACCTTTTGCTTCATCGGGTACCAAACTTTCACAGCCACAAAAAGCTTCCCTCCAAAGAGCAAGGAAAAGATCTTCCCGGCCACGCCAAAGTTAGAAACCTTCCTGTGAATCCATTCATATTCGATCAGGGAGCGAATCTGGCGGTCAAGCATCCGGTCAAACTGCGCGACAAGGATAACTTCATAACCCAGTTTCCGGTGCTGAGTGAAAAATGCACACCATGCAGCGCGGTTTTTCTGTCCCCAGTCCCGGGCATTAAACATAATCTGGCACTCGTCTATGACCAGCAGAATTTCTCCTTCTTTTACCCTGCGCCCGACATACTCGGAATAGTTTTTTGAAAAGTTAATAAGCCGATCAACCGTCAGATCGGAGTTATCTATGTACAGATAATGACCTTTCGGGTTCTGGATACAACTAAAATCCGTTTGAAAATTTCCAATGATTGGCGCGTTTTTATATTTCATCCAATTAAGGAGCCGGGATGCAAGGTGCAGAGACTTCCCAGCACCCGGAGTCCCACTATATAAAGAAATCATGTTTTCCCCTTTCTGTATCTCAAATCTTTCTGCAGTAATAAAACCAGGAAAAGAAATTGAGATACAATCTATTTAAGTGAATGGAATCCACTCACCAAGAATCTTCACACCGGAAATAGCAAACTGCGACACTACCCAAGGAACCACAGCAAGAAGCCATGCGCTACCAATTGTCACGAAAGCGTCAACAGGCACGAAATAATTAATAGCTGCCAGATAGTCATTGACTTCCTCTGCCTGAATGAAAGCAAGGAAAGGACTCTCCGGAAGGATGCCGCAAAGAAAGCCAACTAGAACAATCACAACGACACCTGCTACAGATATGAAAAACGGTCTAAGCATAGATACAGACATAAAAACACCCCCTAACCACCCATGCGTTGTACAAATGTAGTAAATTTAACCGTTAAAAAAAACAGTCCAATGATAAAAAATATTGTCATTCCCCACCGGAAAATTTTAATATATTTCCAATAATCAGCCATATCCACCTTAACCACCCAGGTATAATTGACAGCTTTAAAAGTATACTTAAACTCAAACACAGGAGCTTTTTTATCCGCTTGCATGGACTTAATCAGCTCCATCATGTCCCATGGAATGCAGAACGGAAAAAGACGCTTCCAGTTTCCGGCCTTATCTGCAGTAGATGGAATATTAGGGTCAATAAGTTCTCCAGTGTCGGGATCAATGAGTTTACCAGTGTCTGGATCAATATCATATCCGGTATCTGGATCAATATAATGCCCGGTGTCAGGGTTAATCATTGGATTTTTAGATGGATTAGGATCTTTCCCCGGAACATCAGACTCGGTACCTTTTTCAGTGTCTTTCTCAGTGTCTTTCTCCGTAGAATCCGGCTTTTTAAATGGAATAATAGGAATAGCAACCGGAAGTTTGTCTCTTTCGTTGTCTTTCTTCTTTTTTTCCTTATCGTCCTTATTATCATTATCTAAGTTATAACGAGTATTCCACGCATCTTCTTCCGCGTCTGTTGTTGCTTTATCATTCACGATATCTTTCCATATATCCCAGTTGGTCTTATAGCCGACACCCGGAACATATACCGTATTATCATCGACAGTTTTAACTTTGGCATAATCGGTTAATGTTGTACCATCTGACCCAGCCCAACAACCATCATTGATTATAAATGACGGTGCACTCTCCCAAAACTCAACGCTTACATCATCAACAACCGTACCATCAGAGCAACAAAAATTACCACAAGACCCAACTGTTATCAAACGACCATTATAATTATACGCGGGTGAATAAAGCCCACTAGACTTATCATAAGTAATAAACAAAGGGAAACTTGTATCAGACAATACACCAAAAGCAATGCGTCCAGTTTTACCCGATCTGATTCCACTCAAAACATACAAACGGCATTTACCCGAATAAACAGCTTCAGCAAGAGACGTGTTATAACAGCCGGAAACGGACTTAATAAAATCATTAACAGAATCAACAGATGAACGATCAAAGACAGGCTTGCTTGTATCGGACGCAAAAGTTGGTAAAATCTTAGCCAACAACTCCGACAACTTTTCCGACATACTAGCCCCGGCAGACGTAACCTTATTCGGTAAATCCTTAAGTTCATCAAACACCGTCTTATTAACCACTTCCACAGGCAGAGCAAGCGTTTTTGCTTTATTCTCGACCCACGTGCAAAAGTTATTCCAAACCTGTTTACCAGATACACGGTCAGACTTTGTGTAATAATCATCTTTCAAACCAAAATCCATTCCAGTTTCTGCAAAGAGTCCACTCATAAGATCAAAATATGTATAGTAAAAATATTCCTCAAGCCCGGTAGCATAAGCGTTCTGGTAGCTGGTAAAAATAACAGATACCATAATACCAACCGCAACCAGTACAGGAAGGGTATGCATGCGGCAGAACTTCCGGACACGCTGGAAGCGGTTTATGAATTTACGAAAATCAATTTTTTCCCTTTTTCTGAATCTAGTCATGGATGTTTCCTTTCTATGTATCTCAAGTCTTTCTGCAGATCATCCGGATCAGCGCCGCAGCCAATCAACATTGAGATACAAAAAAGGGCAAGGGCTCGAACCCTTACCCTCTCATGAGTGATACTATTTTAATTTGCAAACCAAAAAACACCGAGACCGAAAGGCTAAGCCTGAGCGGTCAGCTTCTTAAAGACCTTAATGCCGATCGTAACAGCAAGAACTGTTCCGATGATAACCAGCGCATAAGGAACAGCTGCGGTTACCATATCAGACGCGCCAGCCTGCACCTGTTTAAAGGCTGCCGTCATGCTAGTCTGGATGCCGGAAAGATCCATTGTTGGTGCTGTCGCTAAAATTGTTGTCATAAGACACTCCTTTCTGATGGTCTATGCCATCTTAAAAAATTTAGTTAACGCGAAAATCACGTAGCCAATCGCCCATGCGATAAAGCCCAATGTAAAACCAAGTGCTATTCCAACCAAGAGAGAACCTACATAACTGCCGAAAAGATAATTTGAAAAAATCATACGCACCTCTCAATCCCACTTCCGGGAAAAAATCGAAAAGAACAAAAGTCCTGCAATTATCCCGAGAGCAAATAACACTACAAAACTATATGTCATATCCTGCGACTGTTCCGGCTGGGTATCGTCTACCACCTGTGTAGATTCTTCTACTTCCGGAGTATCTTCCGGGGCATCATCCGGAAAATGATCTTCCGGAAGTGCTGCTTCAGTCGAATCAACAGTTGCAAGGATATATTCAAACCCGTTATGACGGGCTATAACTAACATTACTTACCACCTTTCGGGTTTCCTGCATCCGGGGAATCCTTCATGGATATAAGTGCCGGAGCGACAAAATCAACGTCCGTCAGTTTAAGCACCGGCTTTCCGTCAGATCCAACCGTCATTTCAAAGGTTCCGTCATAGATCCCCGGCACGTAAGACACCTTATGCACCTTGTCAGCCTTAAGGAAAGACTTACCGCGTCTGGTACCGGAAACACCATCCGCAGATACCACAGGTTCAACCTGTTCCCCATGCTCCCCATAGAAAAGAAACTCCATGGAAACACCTTCCACCGCGTCATGACCTTCACGCGCCTTAATATCAACTAATCCTGAGTAAAATAAAAAAATTCTGAATTTGTTCATTTTCAATCTCCTTTAAATTGCTTGTCCTTTTCTGCAGCTTTGTCAATGTCCTGTCTCAGATTCTCGATCTGATGATGAATATGTACAAAGTCACGGAAACTTGATTCTAAATAGTTGTACTTCTCGAACAACAACGATTCTTTGCGCTGCTGCTTTTCGATCTGCTTATCCAGTCGCGCAAGTTCTTTCTTCCGGTCTGATTCTCCGCGTTTCGCCTCGAGGATGATATTTTCAAATTTTTCATTAAATCCGTTTCCCGGCGCGCTGTCGATATAATCAAAGACCTCTTGTGTCAAGCGGACTGATTTCGCTATACTTTTTTTTGTCAATGTTCCTCCTTTTCGCTAGTACCATAGCATTCAAACCCCACAACCCCATGACCAGCTGCGTCGCGTCTGATCTGCTCGAGGATGGCGGCTTGATGATCGTCAACGTTGATCCGGAGCTTTCCGTTACTGTTGAGGTACCAAGCCGCCTGCAATATGTCGGATAGGCGGCGGCTCTCGTAGCCCGGCGCCCAGAGCGCGCGCAGGGTATGACCGCGACCCATAACCTTATCTACCACTACCAATCTATACCGATTGGGGAAAACTTTCTCGTAGCTCCACACGCTGTCCATGACCACCACACTCCCTTCCAATCGCTGTGCATAAGTGCAAAAGCCGCAATTCCGCCTATGCATATCCTGTTGAAATGCTGTGCACAGTCCGGGATAACGCCCCAGCGGATTCCCCGGGCGGAAAATCCGCTGTGTGCTGTGCGCGTTACCCCGGACTGCACACAAGCATTACAACAAGGATACGCACAAGGCTGCATGGGACTGCGGCTTTTACACTTACACACAAGCGACGGCGGAGTATGCGGATATGTACCTTTGTTGTCCCCCCTCGTCAAACAATCGGTATAGATTGGTTTGGAAAAGACGCGGCTAAGGGTCTACAAAGGAGACGCGCGCGCTCTGGGCGCCGGGCTACGAGAGCCGCCGTTTTTGAAAAAATCATCCCAAGCAGGGGATTGGCAAGGAAACACACTGTCGTAAATGTCCGGAACAAAGAAACACCGACCATCTACGCAGGACGGGCAAAGTTTACATTTTGCGGACATCACCGGAAAAATATCTTCCGGAGCATCAACTAGATCAGTTGCCGGAGAGTCTTCCGGAGCATCAACTAGATCAGCCACCGGAGAGTCTTCCGGAGCATCAACTGGATCAGCTGCCGGAGAGTCTTCCGGAGCATCGGCAGGAGAATCAACCGAAGTATCGACCGGAGCATCAGCTTCAAAAGATATCCAACCTTTAACACTTACTAAAAACCGCGAAAGAACAACGGCATAATGCTCACGATCAGCACAAGCAGAATGAAGTTTCTCTCTAACGGCTTTCATTTCTTCCGAAGTTCCATGATCAAGATCAAAGTCAATGAATTCACGTTCAGCAACCATATAAATAGCATCCGCTAATTCAAAATCTCGTAAATGATCATCAAAGACACTTTTTAATATTTCCATTTTAATTTTCATGTTCAGCACCTCCACGAAAATGTAATATAAAAGTTTTCTGAAATATGTTATAATTGTAATAACTGCTTATTTTTGTATCACAATCTGCATATATCCTATAATTATAATAGACTACTTGTGATACAAAGTCAAGCAAAAAATATCACAAAATGCATATTTTTGACGAAAGGAGAAAAATGTTTTATCAAAAAATTGAACAAGAAATTGGTAAAAGAAAAATAAATCTAAACCAATTAGCTAAAGGTGCAGGCATTCCCCAATCTGGCACAAGCCGATGGAAAAAAGGAACAATGCCAAGTTGTGAAGCATTAATAAAAATTTGCCAATACCTAAATGTATCCGCTGATTATTTACTTGATCTGGATGAAACACCACCACCTCCAACTTTAACTGATGAAGAAAAAGACCTACTGGATCATTTCCGACAATGCGACCCTGGAACACAAAAAAGTATTCATATGTTAGCAAATACTGGAGCAACGGAAAACCAAGCAAAAGAAACATCATTAAATTCGAAAAAAATAGGATAAAAAGGTAACGATTTTTTAAAACACTATATTTAGAAGAAACATTCGAACATAAATTTGAAAAAGGTAATGTTACCGTGAAATCGTAACGAAATTACATGAAAACAGCGCCAAAGAACTCTTAATCAGGGTGTCCAGGGTTCGAACCCCTGATCGCGCACTCGCAAAGCTTATTTTGATTGAATCAAATGGCAAAAGAACTCTTGACGAACAATGTGATTCGTTGGGGGTTTTTTTATTATATAAAATGCAAATAATTATAGAAAGAAACCATAGGGGGAAATATGGAGAAAGTATATGAGTATGCAGCCGCGGTTCTGGCAGAGGTCAAACGTGCGATTGCGGGGAAAGATGCCTGTATTACCAAAGCTTTTGCTACAATTCTTGCGGGAGGGCATATTCTGATTGAGGATGTGCCGGGAGTGGGAAAGACAACACTTGCCATCGCCTTTTCGCGCGTCATGGGACTTTTGGATCACCGTGTACAGTTTACACCGGACGTGCTTCCGGCAGATATTGTAGGATTTAACATGTACCAGAAAGAGACGGGACAGTTTGTGTACCATCCGGGAACGATCATGTGTAATCTGTTTCTTGCGGATGAGATCAACCGGACTTCGCCAAAGACACAGTCCGCGCTTCTTGAGGTGATGGAGGAGGGCAAAGTAACGGTGGATGGTGTGAGCCGAAAAGTGCCACAGCCGTTTGTTGTCATTGCAACACAGAATCCCAAAGGCAGTGCGGGAACGCAGCTTCTTCCGGAATCACAGCTGGATCGGTTCATGACCTGCATGAGCATGGGGTACCCGGATCTGCAGAGTGAGATGGAAATTGCCCAGGGAAAAACGATGACGAAAGCGGAGGATCTGCAGCCGGTTCTTCTTCCAGAGCAGCTGTGGGAGATGCAGCAGTATGTGGAACAGATTTATGTGCATGATAATGTTGCAAAATATATCGTACAGCTGATGGAGGCTACCAGAAAAAATGCTTACATTGAGCTGGGGGTAAGTCCCCGTGGCACGATCGCATGCGTGCGGCTGGCAAAAGCATGGGCATTTTTGCAGGGAAGAAATTATGTGATTCCGGATGATGTGACGGACATTTTTGCGGATGTGGCAAAACACCGTATTGTGCTCAACACAAAGGCACGGATCGGACATGTGACAGTCGATGCCACCCTGCAGGAAATTCTGTCGGATGTGGACAAACCAACAACATACAAAAGACTTAGGGGATAAACGTGGGCAGTTTTCTGATTGGAACAGGGGTGACGCTTGTCACATTTTATATAGCGCTGATCTATGGAAGCATTGCGATTGGGCTGATTGGGTTTGCGGAACTGGTACTGATGCTGCTTGCATGTTTGTATCTGCTGATTTATTGCAGACATATCACGGCAGATATCAGGATTCCGCTTACCGTGGCGGAAAAAGGGAAAAAAGTTACGGTACAGCTTACCGTGGATCAGACCATGTTGTTTCCGGCAGCAAAAGTGCGTTACCGTGTGCGCTGTAGAAATACATTTGCCGGGTATGCCAGAAATTTCTGGTGGAACGGTGCCGGACTGATGCGCGGAATGCAGTGCATGGAAAAGCGTGTCGTGCTTTCTCATGTGGGAAGTTATGAGTATGAGCTTGTAAAAGTACGGATTTATGATCTGACCGGTCTGTTTTATGTGCATAAAAAAATAAAGAGATTTGCAGATATACAGGTGCTGCCAGAACTGGATGCTGTGGCAGTACAGGTGTCGGAGCGGGTACGCAGATATTTCGGAGAAGCGGAAAGCTACGATGATTTTCAGCCGGGAACAGATGTCAGCCAGATCTTTGATGTGCGGGAATATCGTCCGGGGGATCGCCTGCAGCGCATACACTGGAAACTCTCCGCCAAATCGGACGGGCTTCTGGTGCGGGAGGACAGTCAGCCGCTTGCCTGTGCGGTGGTATTTTTGCTGGACATGCTGCCACAGATGGCAGGAAAAGGCCGGCATATGAGGCGCAGCAGGGAAGCCTATGCGGAAACCTTTCTCACAATTGCGGCAGATCTGGTGTATTCGATGATGGATGCCGGCTGCCCGCATTATGTGGCATGGCAGGAGGAAACAGAAATCAAACGGTTGCGCGTCGAGGATGAGGAAAGCGTGTATCTGTTTTTGATGCAGTTTATGGAATGTCAGAAGGAAACGGCCGGTTTACTGCGACAGAGATATGAGCAGCAGTATCGCTGCGAGCACCCGGTACACAGGCTGGAACTGACACCGGAGCTTTTTCTTGTGCTGGATGGACAGACACTTGCGGATTTTGGTGGAGATAACTGGAGACAGAAGCTGGAAGAAATGGAGCTGGTATTGTGAACAGGAAGGACAGGAGAGGGAATAAAACCACATATTTGTCTGGCAATACCGGTATCCGGCTGATCTGTGAGGCGGTTGCTGTGGAACTGCTGTTTTATGCAATGCTTGCGATTTTCCGGAGTGCATTCGGATGGCAGCTGCCGATCCGTGCGCTTGGTAAACTGCAGGTGGCCATGCTGGTAAGTCTTGTGCTGTTTATCGTGGGAGTTCCTGTGACCGGAAAATATCAGAGGGTCTGCAAGGTTGTGCTTGAAATCGGATATCCGGCGGCACTCGTACTGTTTGGAATTTTTCACCGGAGAAAACTGACAGAGAGCGGAAAAATGCTGTTTCAGGCATATCTGTCATATTGGAATAAACAGTATGGAACAAATTATATGACCGGGGCCGGGACGGAGATGCGGTATACTTATATGCTGGCGTTTTTATTGGCAGTTGTTGTGCTGTTAAGTCTGATGTTTCGATATGTGACCGGTGTGCGGCTGGTTTTGCTGCTTCCGGATATAACAGCGTTGTCGGTTGCTCTTCTGGTCAATGCCAGACTGGGCTGGAGTGGAATTGCACTCTTTTTCGTGGGAACCGTGCTGGTGTCTGCGGCACCATGGACGCACATGGATGTAAGGGTGTCTGACGGTCGTACCCATGTATGGATGCAGCTACTGTCTTATGCTGCAGCCGGTGTGTTTGCCGTGATTCTTGTCTCGGTGAGCAGCTATGCGTTTTCCGGTGTGGCAAAGCAGATTCCGAAAAAGTCACCGAAGTTTTATGCGTTTCAGAGACAGGTGGAAGAACGTGTGAAAAACCTGACGTTTTCGGGGATAACTTTGCAGGGATCGCGGGAACATGTGGATAATACAACACCGGACTATACCGGAAAAACCGTATTTTCGATAGAAGCATCGAAAGCCCCGGCGGGCAAACTGTATCTGAAATCATTTGCCAGTGGCACATATCAGAACGGTACATGGGTAAATGAAGGGAAAACGTTTGCGCACGAAGTGGATAAGGCGGGATACCATCGCAATGATGTTGCAATGTTAATGCAGCAGAATGCCGGTGAACTTGTAAAATACATCCGTTCGAGTGAGCTGGCAGAGGATGAAACACAGACGGTTTCGTATCAGATTTCCTATCGGGCACTGGGGTTAAAAAACGCGTATATGCCTTATTTTTCAGATTTGCAGACAGCCGGTGGGAAGGTCTGGCTCAGGGATGATACGGTGGTACGTAAAAAGAGGGCAACGGGAAAGGTTTTTTTTGAGGGACTGGATGAAAATACGGATCTGCGCGATGTTTTTGACAGGTTTTGTATGGTCCACGGAGAAACAGATACGGATCTGCAGCAATGGTATGATGCCTATGTTGACAGCAGATACCGTAAATTTGCCACGGATGTTCCGGCAGTGGGAGATTTTATTACACGAAGGCTGGCTCTGGAAAGTATCGGATATGGCGTGTATGAGGAAAACGGCACCTATGTGGCGGATCAGATGGAAACAGGCGGGTTATACGATGAGGATTGGCTGGCGGATACGGATGGAAACAATTCCGGACGGGCAGAAAGACAGATAACTACCAACAACATCCGGCAGAATCTTGCGACACAGGTTGCCAACTGGCTGGGTAACGAAAATACCTATAACTTATATCTGAATCACATCCCACAGGGGAAAGATACCATTGCTTATTTTCTGGAAACCGGACATGAGGGATATTGTATGCACTTTGCCAGCGCGGGTGCGCTGATTTTACAAAGTCTGGGAGTTCCGGCGCGTTATGCATCGGGATATGTGGTGGAACCATCGGCATTTCATAAAGAAAAGAAAGGCTATCAGGCAGATGTGCCGGACTACAATGCGCATGCATGGGTGGAAATTTATCTGGAAAATATCGGATGGGTGCCGGTGGAAATGACTCCGGGCTATACGAATGACAGTGCAAAGCTGCCGACGACTCCGGAATTGCGCGATACGTGGAAACAGCGGCATGAAGAGCACAAAGATGAGGCGGAGCAGAATCCGCAGACGCAAATGCAGACGAAAAACGAATCGCCGTCAGAAACACAGATGGAAACACAGCAGCAGACAGAAAGTCAGATGACGGAGAAGGAGGCAAAGCGGCCGGTAAAAAATAATGGGAAAAAGAACCACACGCGAGATCTGCAAGTGTTTTTTGCGGTGTGTCTGACATTGGCTGCCGCGGTTCTGGTGCTGGTACTTGTGGCAAAATGGATGCGTATTTACCGGGAACAATTGCTTATGGAACTGCGCAACCGGCAGAATCGTCATGCGGTATACCGGATCAACCGGCGGATTTACCGGGGATTACATCCGCGAAGTTTTGGCATGAAGACCGATGCGGACTATCTGGAAAAGCTGATGACAACCTATCCGTCCGTTCCGGCGGAGGATTGGAAGAAGTATCTGTGCATTGTGCAGAAAGCGGTCTTTTCCGAAGAAGAGATTTCACAGGAAGAAGCACGGTTTTGTTATCGGCTGTACCGGAAGTACAGAAACCGGCGGATTTTGGGAAAGTAGGATAACGGAAAAATCGCCTCCTTAGCGGGAGGCGATCAGTTTACATATCGGGTTACCCTTAGAAGAAAATTTTTCTTCGTATTCGGTCATGATATTTCCTTCATTCATGGATGGATCATGGTGCAGGTCACGGGTGGAGGCATTAAGATGCCAGCGGTCGGAAGTTTCGATTTCCTCGAGAGAAAACGTAAACAGGTCCTGATTGTCTGTTTTAAATTCCAGCCGTCCGTCGGCTGCAAGAAACTGGTCATAGCGGTCTAAAAATTCATGGGAAGTCAGTCGGCGTCTGGCATGGCGGTCCTTTGGCCACGGGTCGGAAAAATTCAGATAGATCCGGTCAACTTCTTCCGGTGCAAAAATTTCCGGAAGTTTTGCGGCGTCTTCACACAGAAAATGAACATTTGGAAGCTGCAGGGTATCCATTTTCTGGACTGCGCGCAGCAGTACACTGGTGTAACGTTCGATGCCGATATAATTGATTTCGGGATGTAACGCAGCAAGATCCATCAGAAATCTGCCTTTTCCCATGCCGATTTCGATATGGATCGGATGGTCATTTTCAAAAAAGGCATGCCATTGTCCGCGGTGTTCTGCTGCATTCTGTATACAATATGGGCTGGCTGCCACAGCTTCATTGGCACCCGGTATATTTCTTAGTCTCATAGTAATTTCTCCTTGGAAAAGATAAATTCAGTTTTGCTAACTGTAAGAATACTATTACTATATACAAATTTCGTCCGTTCGGCAAATAAAAATTGAACGATTATGGAAATAATGGTATTATAAATATAAGAAAATCAAGAATTGGGGAGCCTTATGAAAATAAAAAAATACACCCGTGTAACAGCATTTTTTCTTGCCGTATGCACGGTTTTACTCATGTTACCGTTGTCTGTGCGTGCAGATGAGTACTGGCCGGACGGGGTAAAAACGCAGTCCAAAAGTGCCATTGTGATGGAAGTCAATACCGGCACCGTTTTATATGAAAAGAAGAGTCACGAGAAACATTATCCGGCGAGTATCACAAAGATCATGACGGTTCTTCTGGCAATCGAAAACTGTGATATGGATGAGGTCGTTACGTTTTCTGCGGATGCGGTATTTAAAAATGAGGGAGATACTTCCCATATTGCCCGGAATCTTGGAGAAAAACTGACGATGGAGCAGTGTCTGTATGCGGTTATGCTGGAGTCTGCCAATGAATGTGCTTATGCGGTTGCGGAGCATGTGGGGCAGAAACTGGGTGGTGATTACCGGACGTTTATTGACCTGATGAATAAGCGCGCAAAGGAACTGGGATGTACGGATACGCATTTCAATAACTGTAATGGTCTGCCGGATGAAGATCACTGGGTCAGCGCGTATGATATGGCACTGATTTCCGCAGAGGCATACAAAAACGAGACGTTCCGGATGATCGCAGGCAGTCCAAGCTATACACTTCCGAAGACCAATAAATGCAAGGCGGAATATCCGTGTCACAATCACCATAAAATGATCTACCCGTTTCGCGGGGACAGCTCTCATTTGTACAAATACTGTACTGGCGGAAAAACCGGCTACACGACAGTGGCGAATAATACCCTGGTGTCTTTTGCGGAGAAAGACGGAATTACTCTGGTGTGTGTGGTGATGGATGCGGCAACACCGGATCATTATACGGATACCAGAAAATTATTTGATTACTGCTTTGAAAATTTCCAGGCGCTGAATATTTCGGAAAACGATGTGGGTCTGGCAAAGGACAACGGAAAAAATTACGGGGTTTTGAACAACAGTGAACCTTATGTAAAGCTGGATGAGGATGCTTATATCATTATGCCAAAAGGAGCACAGTTTTCCGATGCATCCTATAAAAAGACAGAATCTGCAAAAGGAAAAAAGAAAGTTGCAAGGCTTGCATACACATATGCCGGTCATGAGGTCGGCAGTGTGGATATAGTAAAAACCGGAGCAAAGGTAAAAGATAATTATTACGTCAATACCGATAGCGGGCAGAAGAAAAATGAACGTGTCATACGGATCGATCCTGCATGGCTCATTGTTGCGGGAGTGGTTATTGTCGCAGCAGTGGTTCTGTTGTTTCTGGCAAAACGGGCATATGATAATTTTTATGTGATCCGTCATCAGAGAAAAACGAAAAAAAATGATAAAATGCGTTTTCGTGAGAAGAAACGAAAGAAATACAATCGCAGGAAGGACAGGTTTTTTTAAATCGTTCAAATAAAGCGAAAATGCTTGCGTATTTGCCGCAAACAGGTATAATTACAATTGATGGATTTCATTTTAATAATGAAATTGGAGGTTACCATGTCACAATCTGTTACGATAAAAAGTAATAAATACGGAATTAATCTTGTCTTAGACCCGGAGATTGGGTTTGATGAGTTATTGAAGGATGTTGTCGAAAAGTTCAAAGCATCCAGTACATTTTTTAAAAATGCAAAACTGGCATTGTCCTTTGAAGGAAGAAAACTTTCGGAAGAGGAAGAACAGCAGATCATCTCAGCAATTGAAAGCAACACATCGATTGAAATCCTGTGTATCGTTGAAAATGGAACAAGACAGGAAGCTGTCATGAAAGAACAGGTCGAGGCGTTTTACGATGCCGTACAGCAGCAGTATGAGAATGCCGCAGCAGGAAACGGGCCGGAGCAGTTTTATCGTGGCACTTTAAGGTCGGGACAGGTGATTTCGAGTGAATCGAGTGTCACGATCATTGGCGATGTCAATCCGGGAGCTAAAATTATTTCCCAGGGAAACATTGTGATTCTTGGGGCATTAAAAGGTAACGCACAGGCAGGATGTATGGGTGATCGTAACTGCTTTATTTTTGCGCTGGATATGCAGCCGATTCAGATTCAGATTGGGGATCTGATCGCAAAGAGTCCGGACAAGCCGGAACCGAAACGTCGTACACTCCGCCGGTCAAAGACACCGGAAGTGGAAGCACAGATCGCCATTGCAAGAGATGGAAATATCTATATTGAGCCAATCACCAAAAATATATTAAATAACATTTAGGGACGTAGGAGGAATAAGTTTCATGAGCGAAGTAATCGTTATCACATCAGGAAAGGGTGGTGTAGGTAAGACCACAACCACAGCAAACATTGGTACAGGTCTTGCACAGTTAAACAAGAAAGTTGTAATGATTGATACCGATATCGGACTGCGTAACCTGGATGTGGTTATGGGTCTGGAAAATCGTATTGTATACAATCTGGTAGATGTTGTGGAAGGAAAATGCCGTATCCGTCAGGCACTGATTAAGGATAAGAGATATCCGGAATTATGTCTTCTTCCGTCTGCACAGACCAGAGATAAGGATGCAGTGACACCAGAGCAGATGGTTGCACTGATCAATGAACTTCGTGAAGAATTTGATTATATTTTACTGGATTGCCCGGCCGGTATCGAGCAGGGATTTAAAAATGCCGTAGCAGGTGCGGATCGTGCACTGGTTGTTACGACACCGGAAGTATCTGCCATCCGTGATGCAGACCGTATTGTAGGACTTTTGGAAGCCAATGAAATGAAGAAAATTGACCTGATCGTCAATCGTCTGCGTGTGGATATGGTAAAGCGCGGAGAAATGATGACCGTGGATGATGTAACAGATATCCTGGCTGTGAACCTGATCGGTGCTGTACCGGATGATGAGCAGATTGTTATTTCCACAAACCGTGGTGAGCCACTGGTTGGAACCAACTGTCTGGCAGGAAAAGCATATTCTAATATCTGTCATCGTATTATGGGAGAAGAAGTTCCATTCCTGAACCTGAATGAGAAGCAGGGGGTATTGGAAAAATTAAAAGATATCTTTAAGAAGAATTAGAGGGGGTACTTATTGTGGGAATAATGGATTTATTTAAGAAAAAGACTTCCGGCAACGTCGCAAAAGACCGCCTGAAGCTGGTGCTGGTTTCTGACCGTGCCAACTGTTCTTCCGAGATGATGGAGATGATGAAGAATGACATTATTGAAGTGATCTCACGTTACATGGATATTGATGCGGAGGCGCTTGATGTAAAAATCACCGAGACAGAGTCCGATTCCAATAACGGAACGGTACCGGCACTTGTTGCTAATATTCCGATCCGTGATATGAAGCATCGTCCGGACCCGAGATAGAAATTACAGAGTACATAAGAAAATGCCCGGCAGGTTCCTACTTGCCGGGCGTTTTTACAACAGGGGTTTATATGATACGAACAATGTTCAGATCGGAATCAAGGAGAAGGACATCAGCTCTTGCACCAGGCGCAAGAGTGCCGATGGTATGTTCTAACCCGATACTTTTTGCCGGATTGTAGGTGGCAGCTTTGACAGCGACAGCAAGTGGAATGCCAAAATTTACTGCATTTTTCATACAGTCAAAAAGGTTTGTTGCTGAACCGGCAATAGTTCCGTCTTTTAAGGTGGCGAGCCGTCCCTTTTTCGTTACAGGTTGTCCTCCGAGTTCATATGTTCCATCGTCCATACCTGTGGCACGCATGGCATCACTGATCAATATCATGCGGTCTTCGCCAAACATACGAAAGGTATTCCGGATAACAGATGGGTGGATATGTATGCCGTCACAAATTATTTCGGCCATGGCATGTGGGCAGTCAGTGGCTGCACCGATAATACCTGGATTCCGGTGATGCAATGGTGGCATGGCATTAAATAAATGCGTGACATGACTGGCTCCCGCAGCAAAAGCGTTTTGGGCAATTTCATAGGATGCCGTGGAATGACCGAGGGAGATGGTCAGCTGGGAATGAAATTCCCGGATAAAAGCATCCGCGCCTGAAAGTTCCGGTGCAATCGTAATGATGCGGATTTTGTTATCGCATGCCTGGGAAAGACGTCGGAACATATCGATATCCGGTGCGCGAAGATAGCTTGCTTTTTGTGCACCTTTTTTTTCAGGAGAGAGAAATGGTCCTTCCATGTGGATTCCTGCGATAAAAGCATGGCTATTGTCATCTGGAATTTCGCGCGTCGATGCAAAGGCTGTCAGCAACTGGTTTTCCGGTAAAGTCATGGAGGTTGGACAAAAAGCTGTTACGCCGCAGGAACGAAGATATTTTGCAATTTTTAAAAGTCCTTCCGCGCTGCCGTCACTGAAATCACATCCCATAGCACCGTGAATATGGATATCGACAAGTCCTGGAATTACATACAGACCGGATGCATCAATAATGGTGTCATCTGTCGTATCAGCAGAATCCATTGCGATGCGATGGGTATCGCTATCAATATGCAAATCTTTTGTCAGGAAAGATCCGTTTTCTTCCCAGACAAGTCCGTTTTTTATAATCATAAGGAACTCCTTTACAAAAGCAATATATTAAATAAGATTTTTTTCAATGATACGTGATAGTGCAGCTTCATCGGCAACAATGGAAACATCATCGTGCAGCTGCAGTATGGATGCGGGCACCTGGGGAGTAATTGGACCAAACAGGGACTGATACAGGGCATCTGCTTTTCCTTCTCCATTTGCGATTAACAGGATATGTTTTGCCTCCATAATATTTTTGATTCCGGTTGTATATGCGTGAGTAGGAACTTCATCAATGGAATCAAAAAAACGGGCATTTGCCTGAATGGTTGTTTTTGTCAGTTCTACACAGTGGGTTTCTTTTGCAAATGTATCGGATGGTTCATTAAAGCCAATATGTCCATTGTTACCAATACCAAGAAGTTGTAAATCAATGCCGCCAAGCTGGTGGATAATGGAATTGTAACGGGTACATTCTTTATCAACATCTTCTTCCATACCATTTGGAATATAGGTATTTTCCGGTTTGATATTTACATGATCAAAAAGATTGTGACGCATGAAATAAGCGTAGCTTTCCGAATTGGATGCGTCAAGTCCTTTGTATTCATCCAGATTGATGCTGTGGATCTGCGAGAAATCCAGATCCCCTTTTTTATACCAATTGATGAGCTGTTTATAAGTTCCAATTGGCGAGGAACCTGTGGCGAGACCAAGTACTGATTCTGGTTTCAAAATCATCTGTGCGGAGATAATATTTGCTGCCTTGCGGCTCATTTCATCATAATTTTTTGTTTTGTAGATTCTCATAAATGTCCTCCTTGTTATGGTTCTCGTTTATTTGAGAATGATTATAGAATTAAAAAGCCAAAAAAGCTATATCTTTGAAGAAAACGGAAAGAACTATCAAAAAATGGAGTGAAAACACAAATATAAGGAAGTATAGGAACTGTTGCGGAAACTACTTTCAGAAATTATGACTAAAGATTGTATTTTATAGGCAGATTCGCTATAATTGCATGTAAAAATAAAATAAAAAAGGCAGGCATAAGTGGAGAAAATGGTATGGTGGGAACAAGTGAGAATATTGGGAATTACAAACAAAGAACCGTCAGGGTTACACCTTTGCTGGTCTGCATCTGGGATTGCATTTGTAACGGCAGCAAGCGTTGTTACCGTGGAAATGGCGGCACAGAGCATTGCACCACAGGAAGATGCATTTATTGGGGTTTTTATAAATGACGAAAAGCAGTTCCGGCAAAAAATCCGGGCAGTGCCGGGAAAGAGAAAATATATAATTTACCAGCAGGAATCAGCCGAAACCATCAGGATCCGATTGGTGAAACTGACGGAAGAACAATATGGCAATGTGTGGATCACAAATCTTATTACGGATGCCCCGGTTACAAGAGATGCAATTCCATCCCGCCATTTGCTTTTCATAGGAGATTCGCTTACCGCTGGATATGGAGTGGATGGAATAAATGGGATTAGCACATTCCGGACAGCGGATGAAGATGTGACTAAAACTTATGCATATCAGGCAGCAGAGATGCTTCATGCAGACAGCAGGATTGTTGCATATAGTGGGAATGGGGTATTATCCCGCTGGATTGCCCCGGAGCAGGATACACCTTATACGAAAAACATTCTTCCCGAAATTTTTCCCTATATACAAAACGAAGTTCCAGATCTGATCGTGTGTAATCTGGGGACGAATGATGCAAGTTATGTGAGGCAGATTCCTTCCCGCGAGCGTGCGTTTGTAGAAAAATATACGGATTTTATACAGCAGCTGAAGAAGGTTTTTGCTGATGCGAAAATACTTCTGCTTTATGGTCTGATGGAACAGACATTATGTGAAAAAGTACAGGAAACCGCGCAGCGATGTGGCACAGAGTTTCTGAAGCTTCCGTTGCAGAATCCGGTCAATGGCATGGGAACAGATGGGCATCCGGGTGCCAGGACGCAGCAGGAAATTGCGTTATATGTGGAAAGATATATGGAACAGATGATGATGTGGAGAACAGATGAACGATGATTATATGATCTCATTTCAAAATGAGACAAAACAGACAATAGAAGCATCCTATAAAAAAATGACAGCGGTTGAACGCAGTGTGGCAGATTTTTTTATTGGTAATAAAGATGATATGGATTTTTCTTCTAAAAATATATCCCGTGTGCTGTATGTATCTGAGGCTACTTTGTCAAGGTTTTCCCAGAAGTGCGGATACAAAGGATATCGGGAATTTATTTTTTCTTATGAAAGAGACTTAAAATTTGAACAAAAAAGCGAGGGAACAGAAAAGGATGTCGGATTGTTTGCGCGTCGCGTACAAAATTCGTACCAGAAACTGTTACAGGAAAATTTTCGGATTCTTGATGAGGAGCAGGTCCGGCGGGTGGCGGGAATGCTTAACGTCAGTAAACGTGTACTGATTTTTGGAATCGGAAATTCCGGTTATGCAGCGGAAGAATTCCAGCTGCGTTTCATGCGTATCGGGATGGATGTTAATGCAGTTACAGATTCCCATATGATGAAGATAGGTGCAGCACTGGCGGGGGAGGAAACACTTGTGATTGCCATTACGTTAAGTGGGGAGACGGCAGAAGTGTTAGAAAGTATTCGGATTGCCAAAAGCAGAGGTGCAAGTATTATATGCATGACAGCAGTTTCCGGGTCATCCGTTGCAAAGGAATCGCAGGAAGTAATTCAGGTAGCAGCATTAAAAAATCTGGATACAGGAACAAAAATTTCACCGCAATTTTCGATTTTAGCAATTATGGATGTTTTATACTCTTATTATTTTGCAAATGATTCTTACTTTAAAACACAAAAATATAAGGCAACCCTGTCTGCTATTCGTGCAAAAGGGGAACACACGGAGGATAAAGATGAATAAAAAAAAGTATATTGGAATTGATATTGGAGGAACGGCAGTAAAGATTGGAAGTGTAGATGAAGATGGCACGATTCATGCAACAGAAACTTATGCCGTAAATTTTGATGGATATGAAACACCTATTTTGCAGACGGTAGTGAAGAGCTGCCATAATTTTTTGGAAAAATATCGTGAGAATGCTTCTGAATATGCAGGAATCGGGGTGTCAGCAACGGGAGCAATCTCTACAAAAAAAGGAGTGGTCGAAGGAACCGCAGGACATATTAAAAACTGGATCAACAGCCCGATTCGACAGGTGATGGAGCAGGAATTCCATATTCCGACAGAAGTGCTTAATGATGCGAATGCAGCGGCTCTTGGGGAAGCGTGGATTGGTGCTGCAAAGGGCAAAAAAGATGTTGTCGTTGTCACGATTGGAACAGGTGTAGGTGGCGGCATTCTCATGAATGGAAAGATTTTGCTCGGAGCAAGTGGATTTGCGGGTGAACTTGGACATATTCCGGTGCAGTATGAAGGGGAAATGTGCACTTGCGGAAATCGGGGATGTCTTGAGCATTATGGATCGACTTCAGCACTGGTACGAAAAGTCCGTTGGGCAATACAGGAAGGTGCGATTGCAGGGGCAGCAGATACACCAGTTGATGGACGATGGATTTTTGCACAGGCAGCGACAGGAAATGTGGTGGTGCAGAAAATCCTGCAGGAATGGATAGAGGTGATTGCTTCAGCGCTTGTTGGATTTGTGCATATGTTTAATCCAGAGCAGATATTAATTGGCGGAGGAGTTTCTGCACAGGAAGATCTTTTTATTGCTCCTGTCAGATCATATGTGATGAAACATGTGATGCCAAATTTTGCAAAAGATCTTGAAATCTGTGCAGCTGCATTGAAGAATGAGGCAGGTATGGTAGGAGCCGTATATTATTGTATACAGCAGGAAAGAGCGTGTGATTGTTGAAAGTAGTTTCCGTGGATGGGAAGATGCCCGGATTGTACTTTCAGAAAGGGGCGATTTTGTTGTATTGGGAAAAAACAGTTGCTATAATACAAAAAAACAGAAAGGGGGAATAAGGATATGAGAGTTTATCTGTGTGATTGTGAAGAAAATGTAAAGAAAATGCTTACAGAAGCGATAGAGCTACAGCCATATTTTGATGTTGATCATGGAGTGGCATTAGAGATTCAAAAACAGCAGGAGAACGGCTATCAGATCACATTTGAATCAGAAAAGTGTCGGATTGCCTATCATACATTTCCACAGTTATGCAGAGCATTGTTGTATGTGATCGCAGCAGAGAAAAAGACGGATGTGACAGAATGTTGTGCGTTTGATGAATTTGGTATGATGTTTGATGTTTCACGAAACGCAGTGCTTCGTATGAAAACAATTAAAACATTGATCCGTATGGCTGCCTATCTGGGGTATGGTTTTGTTGGTCTTTATATGGAAGATACCATACAGGTAGAAGAAGAACCGTATTTTGGATATATGCGTGGAGCACTGACATGTGAGGAATTGAAAGAGGCAGATGCTTATGCAGAAATATTTGGTATCGAACTCCGCCCATTTATTCAGACACTTGCACATCTTAATCAGATTGTAAGATATGAAGAATATCAAAAGATCATAGATACAGATGACATTCTGCTTGCGGAAGATCCAAGGACAAAGACATTGCTTGAACATCTGATTCGTACCGTTTCGAAGAATTTTTCTTCAAAAAAAATTAATATCGGCATGGACGAAGCACATATGGTTGGTTTAGGTAAATATCTGGATCAGCACGGATACCGGAATCGTCAGGAAATTATGCAGAGACATCTCGAGATGGTGCTTTCCATTTGCAAACAATATGGATTTACGGTACAGATGTGGAGTGATATGTTTTTCCGTCTGGCTTTTCATGGTGCGTATTATGAAAATGATGTAGAAAAACTCAGGGGTATACATATACCGCAGGAAGTGGAAATTGGATATTGGGATTATTATTCCACAGACGAAGCACATTACGATGAGATGATCCGTCGGCATAAACAGCTGACAGAGAGAACCGCATTTGTTGGAGGTGCATGGAAGTGGACCGGTTTTATTCCGCACAACCGCTATAGTATACAGGCGGGAAAGGCAGCGCTTGCTGCGTGTAAAAAGAACAGGGTTGATTCTGTGACAATTACCTGCTGGGGAGATGACGGGGCAGAAGCCAGTGCTTTTAGTGTTCTTCCTACATTTTTCGCAGATGCACAGATCGCCTATGGAAGCAGGATGAGTGAGAACGCTTTTCAGTTACTGACTGGATACCAGCTACAGGAATTTTTGAGACTGGATGATGTAAATCCATATATAGAGGATGGATTAACTCATAATAATGCAAGCAAATATCTGCTTTACAATGATCCGTTGATCGGAACATTTGACTCTGTCG